>Snoopy_p1__coassemble_12453_pt1 | contig 1793 bp, 3 predicted proteins | sample Snoopy_p1__metabat2_high_PE_012 | metagenome-assembled genome bin Snoopy_p1 | reverse complement strand
AATCCTTCACTGCCCCGTCATAATCCTTCATACCCAGCCGGCCAGCCATCCAGCGCTGTGCAGCTTCCAGTTCCATCGCTGCATCGGGCAGCACAAACACCAGACGCAAGCCCTCACACGAAGGCGTGATGTGAGCCAACAAGATGCCCAGCACCTCCTCCCGTCCGCGCACGTTAGCCTCATAAAATCCACGTGCATCCGGCAGATGATCCACATCCAGCATACACAATCCCGAAGGCACAGCATCAGTATTCACCCGCCGGCCCTGCGTAAACGTGGCGTGAGGCGTAAGCACAGGAAGCAGCCGCTTGCGGTCGGCCTTCAATGTTTCAAACTCCTCCCGCGAAAGCTCACCCCGCTTCACGGCTTCCAGCGCATCAGCAATTTCAGCACAAACCCGCGCCGTCTGAGGCGAATCCACCGCCTCCCGAAAGAGTGCGGCGGTGCACACACGCACCAACCGACTCTTTACATTTTGAGATATTCCAAACAATCGTTTCATCTACAATCTGTTTTTTTTACTATCTGTTTTACTAATTATTTTTACAATCTGTAGTCCGATCAAGACCTACCATCCGAAAGTGTCGCGGAAATCCTCCAGCGCATGGTCCACAAAGCGCCCCGCCTCGCGGCTTTCCGATTCAATGGATTCGGAAGGACAGACACCGGCTTCATCCAAATGAATATTCAAACGGAGCGACACCCGGCTGCGGCTGACACAAGCCTTGCCATGACGCAGGCGGATAAAACGCTCACCCTCGCGAACACCAGCCGGTTGCTGGCTATACTCGTTGAAATTACCAACAAGGGGACTGACGAGTCCCACAGACCCTTTGATTCTTCCGCCATGAGCCACTAAATTCTGATAAGCTCGATCACTGATTTGTATTCTAATTTCCATATTCTTTTTTTTACGATTACATCTTCGCTTTCAACGACTTAATTTCTCTTTTTACGATTAAATCTTCGTTTTCAACGACCTAATTTTCTCTTTTTACAATGAATGCGATTAAAACGTGCAGTTTCCACCGCTGTCACACCAGTTTGTTGATGTAAACCAGATTCTCAACCCGTTCCACTCCGTTCTTGTCCGTAAAGCGGCGCGTACGCAGCGTGGCCTGCAAGCGGTGGAGCACCGAACGGTCGTATTCCGGACAGGTCAATGCCGCATTCCCAATCATCTCGGCATAAAACTCATCCAGTCCGTTGCTCAGCACAAAGCCGCGAGAATGGAATACGGAGGGCTGACCCTGCAAGTCTGTGTAAGGGCGACTCTGAAGGTCGCGTTGCTCTACAATAGTTACATACTGTTCCATACTTTTCTATTCTTTTTAGTTTTCAGTTTTTACTTTTCAGTTTCTCAGTTTTTACTTTCAGTTTTTACTTTTACTTTTTACTTTCAGTTTTTCAGTTAATAAAAACTCATCACAATAAGGAACTTGTCTTCACCGTAGCCGGCAGTGGGGAAAGAAAAGCCCCGCCAAGAACGAACACATCCGCGTGTCGCTTTTGACAATGCAAAGGTAAGGGGGTGTATTACCTTTTGTACTGATACAAAGGGTAATACAAAATAGTAATCATCTGATAATAAGCATGTTGAAAATATGCTTATACAAAGCAGTGTATCACCAGCGTCCGGGTGAAACCTTTATGAAACCAAGAATGAAAAAGAAAGGGAAAGGGAAAAAGAAAAAGAAAGAGAGAAAGAAAGAGAAACAACAAATAGCATAATACCATCAAAACAGTCTAAAAAAAACGCTGGAATCCACTTATATTGTTGGAATATTCGACAT
>Snoopy_p1__coassemble_2322_pt1 | contig 6691 bp, 7 predicted proteins | sample Snoopy_p1__metabat2_high_PE_012 | metagenome-assembled genome bin Snoopy_p1 | reverse complement strand
GGAAAAAGAAAGAGAAAGAATACGCTGATACGCTTATTCTCTCTCTCTCTTGGGCGACGGGAAGACTGTGGCATCCCGTCGAAAAAAAATGTGCAGGAATTAGTTGGCAGCAGCCTGTGCTTCCTGAATCATCTTCGCACTTGCATACATGTACACTTCTACACGGCGGTTCTGTTCGCGGCCGGCAGCAGTGTCGTTGCTGGCAATCGGATCAGCTTCTCCCATACCTTGCACGCTCTTGATCTGGCTGGCAGAAACGCCGCAGTTGAGCAGGTAGGTAGATACGCTTTGAGCACGTTCCTGAGAGAGGTTCAGGTTTTTCTGCTGGCTTTGAGCAGCTGTGCTGTTTCTCCAGCCCTGATTGTCCGTGTAGCCGTAGATAGACACGTCCATGTCACGGTTCTGGTTCAGTACGTTGTTGGCAAATTTGCTCAGCGCAGCCTTAGCCGACGGACTCAGACTGGCATTTCCTGTGTTGAAAAGGATACCGGAGTCGAAAGTTACTTTCACAGCCTGCAGACCGTTGTTGTCGGTAATCTGTTCCACTTGAGCTCCTTCAATGCGCTTGGCTTCTTCGGCTGCTTTATCCATCTTCTTTCCGATCAAAGCACCTGTGCCGGCACCTACTGCCGTACCGATAGCCGCACCGATGGCTGCTCCTTTACCTTTGCCGATTACACCACCAAGAATAGCACCCAGTGCTGCGCCCGAACCACCGCCGATGGCAGCGCCCTTACCCGTATTGTTCATGGTTGCACAGCCACTAAAAATCATAGCTACACTCATGAAGAGTACCATAAATTTCATCTTGTTCATAATGCAAATTATTAGTTGATAAATTATGTAAAAAATTTTGTTGAAAAATAGACATCTACGCTCTTTGTCGTAGATGTACAACAGTACAAAGATACATATTATTTGGAAAGTGCGTGCTTTTTAAACTAAAATAACGCAGCGGCCGCCTGATTAAAAGCTGCAGCCCCCTCTTCAGTCGGCTGCAGCCGTCCTCTGTTTCATCCGGCCGTTTTTTTATCTGTCTTCTTTTCCAGTTGTCTTTTTTTATTTGCCCAATTCTTCAGCTGCCTTCCGGCAATTATTTTACTTCCTTCTTCCGGCAATTAAATTTTTTTCAGTTGGCTATTCCTTCTGCTTCATGTTGTCCAGGAGCGGGTTGCGGCAACGTGAGGCTTTTCTTTTTAATAAAGACAAACCAGCTGAGCAGGACAATTCCCTTGGCGATGGTCGTGATGCAGACAGCCCACCAGATACCTTCCACGCCCAATCCCGTTTGAACCAGCAGAATGGCAAGCGGTATGCGCATGTAGTTGCACACAATGCTGGTGATGGCTGGCGGCAAGGTGCGTCCGATACCGTAGAATACTCCTTGCATCGTGATTTCGAGCATCATAAAAAGCTGCGAATAGCCGTCGATGCGCAAGAAAACGCCTCCGGCTTCGTAGGCAGCTCGTTCGGGCACAAACACCGAGAACACCTCGTTTCCGAAGAAGATGAACAGCAGGGTGCAGAAGGTGCCGAAGATGCCCGTCATCCACAGTGTGGTGTGCCAGGCTTTCAGCACCCGTCCGATTTGTCCGGCGGCATAATTCTGGGCAATGAAGGAACTCAGCCCCGTAGAAAAGCCCTGCGACGTGTTCCAGGTGATGGCTTCAATTTGCCCGCCCGTGGTGAAGGTCATCAGTCCGATGTGTCCTCCCTGCTCAGAGGCCGTGCGGCAGAGGAACATGTTGACGAAAGCAAACAGCGTGTTGAGCGCTGCTACGGGAAGACCCAGCTTGAAAATCCGTCGGGTGTACTTCTTTTTCAGCTGCACAAAGAAAGGAAATCCGCCCAGAAGGGAGTCGCGTCGGCGCAGCTGGTAGACAAAGATCAGAAATACGGCTGCTTCTGAAATCCAGGTGGCGCAAGCCGCTCCGTTGGTGCCCCAGCCCAGTCCGAAGATAAACAGCGGATCGAGGAGGATATTCAGCACCAGTCCGGTGCCGCTGATGAGGAAGGGCACCTTGCTTCGTCCGGCAGCATTGTAGATGCCGGTAAAGGCAGCCGACAGGAAGACAAACGGAAATCCGGTGGCCACGATGCGGAGATATTTCACCGCATTGAGCGTGATGTGCTCCTCCAGTTCGTAGATACGAATGATGGGGTTGGCCAGCAGAAAGAGCAGTCCGCCCCAGCACAGCGAGATAATGAGTGCAATGGTGATGTTGTGCGAGGCAAAGCTCCGCGCATCCGTCTGGTTTTGAGCGCCGATGGATTGTCCCACGCTGACTTCCGACCCCACTTTGTTCAGCAGCGAGATGGAAGCCGACATCCAGGTCAGGATACCCACCGAACCGATGGCTGCCACAGCCTCACTGCCCAGCCGGCCCACCCATGCCATGTCGGTGAGGCTATAGGCCATCTGGATAAATGAAGTAGCCATGATAGGCATGGCCAGATTGAAAAGCTGCCGGTTGATCGGCCCTTTCGTTAGATTCTTCGTTCCTTGCATAAGATCTTGTTTTCAAAAAATGGGCTACAAAGATACATCTTATTTTCCGATTAGCAGTCGGTTGACTTGTATTTTGCAGAGACCGGTTTGCCTTCAGCTGTTTTGGTTGCTTCAGCTGTTTCGTTTTCCTTGGCTGGCTCATTTCGGCTGAAATGGGCGTACTGCGTATTCCTTGTTTTTACTGAATGGGCCTTATCTTTGCTGCATATTCCTTATCTTTACTGAATGGAACCTTATTTTTTGTGTCATAGATAGCTGAGCTTTGCGGAAAATAAGGGACAAGATATCGTAGCTGGTGGTGCATGGTGTAGAACCTTTATAAATGGTGTGCGAACCCTTATAAATAGATGATGTGTGGGGAAGGGATTGTTTGTGTGGATTTGGATGCGCTTTAAGGGTGCGATAGTTGCAAATGAAACGAAATTTCTCTCTCTGTGACAATTCGTGACACTTTTGATTTTAATTCCAACTGACCCGATTGATGGGTAAAAATGGGTGAAAAAGGTAAATGTGGCAAGTCTGCTTGGTCGGCCATTTTTTTAGTGGAATAGGATTTATCTTGAAAAAATCTTATATAGCTAATATATGTATATATAGAATAATAGAATACACTCTTTCCTATTCGGTCGTTCGACAATTTTGATTGTTTGTTGAATTTAAAAATCAAAAGTGTCACGAATTGTCACAGCGAGACAGAACAAGTTGTAAATGCAACTAACGGCTGTTTTTTGTCATGCTTCTCAAGGTTGCTGCGTTAACTAATGAGAGGTAGTCAGCTTTTTGGGGGAAGGTATGCAGAGGATATAGCATTCAGGTTTCCTTTCTGCACGAAGATAAAAAGTGGGGCCGTATGCTACTGGAAAACTCTCTTAAGGAGTGTTGCCAGCTTTACGGCTCCTCTAATTCCGCTTCTGCGGTCGCTGTTCCTGTTTCTGCAGCCGCTGTTCCTGTTTTGATAGCCACAGTTGCTGCTTCTCTCAGTCTTCAATCAAGATGCTGTACGTTGCATGGAACGATTCTCCGGGAGCAAGATGCTGCATCCATTCGCGGTCTTTCCAATCACCTTCATAGCCCACGGCATCACAGCGTCCGTACCACGGCTCGATACAAACAAACGGGCAGTCGGGGTGAGCCACCGTGGGCGACCATAATGCTACCAGCGGTGCATTGAATTCCAGGCTGACTACCGGCTGCTTTTCGACGGACAGCAGGGTGACTTTCGAAAGCTGGTGGTTGTCGAAAATGTATGTGTCGCAGTGGAACGTCTGCAGGTTGATAGGCATCAGCCCCTCTTCGTTCAGAGTCAGCAGATGACGTTCGGGAGAGGAACATCCCTTTTCCTTCGGAGAGATATATTCCAGTCCGCTGGTGTGGTCGAACGAGAAGAAGCCCTTGTCGAATGCTTCGGCCTGGAAGGAGGGGAAATAGAATGCGGGGTGGGCACCGATCTGGAAAGGCATGGGTTCGCTGCCGGTGTTCTTCACCTGCCACTTCACGATGATGCGGTTTCCCTTCAGCTGATAGCTGATTTCCAGTTCGAAGGGGAAGGGAAACTTGCTGAGAGTTTCGTCCGTGCTCTCCAGCCGGTAGGTGATTTCGTCTTCAGTCTGGTGCACCCGTTCAAAATCCATGTCGCGTGCAAATCCGTGTTGTCCGATTTCATAAGTCTTCCCGTTGTGGCGGTAGACATTGTTCCACACGCGTCCCACACACGGGAACAGGACAGGTGAACGCCGGCCCCAAAAGCGGGCATCGCCTTGCCACAGATATTCTTTTCCCTCTTTTTGGATGCTCTGCAGTTCGGCGCCATGCGCAGCTACGGAGATGGTCAGTGTTGAGTTGCTCAGTTTTTCCATTGTTATTTCGTTTTAAATAGGTTTGAATGACGTTTTAAAATCAATCTTCAAAGGTTTCTTCCATGGATTATGATTATAATCGATTCCCGAAGACATCTTCAAAGGTAACACTTTTTCCTCTTGCCGGTGTGTCTTCTTCCGATTTTTTTGAAATAAAGCAGGAAGTGAAAAGAATGTTAAATGGTGGCTGGGTTCCCTTGTCTCCGCCGGTTGGGCTGTCTGAACGCCGGAAATGGTGAAACTGGTTGCATCGGCCATTATTTTAATATAATTGTAATTGCTTGATTATAAATTAAGATAAAGAAAACTATTTGGAAGTGTTTAGTTTACTAATAATTTATTAGCGTTTGTTGGACATTTATAGAGAAATGTTATCCGAGTGTAGCTTTGCTGGTCTTTTTGTCGCTTTATTTAGGCTAATAAGTGTTATCGAAGGACAAATTTTGAGAAAGAGAGAACAATCTTTTGCATTTATACTTACATTTGCATTGTTGTTGATTTAACTAAGTGCGAGAAAAAGCTAAAAACGGCTTATTCGTGAACAAAACAACAAGCTCAGTTGTTGTATTTTGTGAGCAGAGGTAAAAAGAAGAAAGAATAATATAAAATAGATTGCTTATGTCACAGATGATTGGACATATCTCACAGGTTATCGGCCCGGTAGTAGATGTTTATTTTGAAGGTACGGACGTGGAATCGGCTTTGCCGAGCATCCATGATGCGTTGGAAATCAAACGCCACAACGGCAAAGTCCTGCTGGTGGAAGGGCAACAGCACATTGGTGGAAATACGGTGCGTACGGTAGCGATGGACTGCAGAGAGGAATGAAAGTATATCCTACGGGCGGACCGATTACCATGCCGATCGGAGAACAGATAAAAGGGCGACTGATGAATGTGGTGGGCGACTCCATCGACGGTATGAAGAGTCTCAACCGGGAGGGGGCGTATTCTATTCACCGCGACCCGCCTAAATTTGAAGATCTGGCTACGGTGCAGGAGGTGCTCTTTACGGGTATTAAGGTCATCGACTTGCTTGAACCCTATGCCAAAGGAGGTAAAATCGGACTTTTCGGGGGCGCCGGTGTGGGCAAGACAGTCTTGATTCAGGAACTGATCAATAACATTGCCAAGAAACACAACGGATTCTCTGTGTTTGCCGGAGTGGGTGAACGTACCCGTGAGGGTAATGACTTGCTTCGTGAAATGATTGAATCGGGCGTTATCCGCTACGGTGAAGCATTTAAGAAAAGCATGGAGGAGGGTTCATGGGATTTGTCGAAGGTGGACTATGACGAACTGGCGAAATCGCAGGTGTCGCTGATTTTCGGTCAGATGAATGAGCCGCCGGGCGCACGTGCTTCTGTTGCTCTCTCGGGGCTGACGGTGGCGGAATCGTTCCGTGATGCCGGTAAGGAGGACGAAAAGCGCGATATCCTGTTTTTTATCGACAATATCTTCCGTTTCACTCAGGCGGGTTCTGAGGTGTCGGCGCTGCTGGGACGTATGCCTTCTGCCGTGGGTTATCAGCCACGCTGGCCACTGAGATGGGTTCGATGCAGGAGCGTATCACCTCTACAAGAAAGGGCTCTATTACCTCGGTGCAGGCGGTGTATGTGCCGGCAGACGACTTGACAGACCCGGCTCCGGCCACTACGTTTACTCACCTGGATGCCACGACCGTGCTCGACCGTAAAATTACGGAGCTGGGCATTTATCCGGCAGTGGATCCGCTGGCTTCTACGTCTCGTATCCTCGATCCGCATATCGTGGGGCAGGAGCATTATGATGTGGCCCAGCGGGTGAAGCAGATTCTGCAGCGCAACAAGGAGTTGCAGGATATCATCTCTATCTTGGGTATGGAAGAGCTTTCGGAGGAAGACAAGACGGTGGTGAACCGTGCCCGCCGCGTGCAGCGCTTCTTGTCGCAGCCGTTTGCCGTGGCCGAACAGTTTACCGGTGTGCCGGGTGTCATGGTGTCGATAGAAGATACCATCAAGGGCTTCAAGATGATTCTGGACGGAGAGGTGGATTATCTGCCTGAGCAGGCTTTCCTGAATGTGGGCACCATCGAGGAGGCCATCGAGAAGGGTAAGAAGCTGCTGGAGCTAGCTAAACAATAAAAAAACATCGAACCGGCGACAGGAGCCTGTAGGCCAAGCATCGGCTGCCGGGTGTTGGAGCCGGCCGGACAATAAAAATGAACGTGATGAAAAAACTGCAATTGAGTATAGTGTCGCCCGAGAAGATTTTGTTCGACGGCGAAGTGAAGATTGTTACACTGCCGGGCACCATGGGCTCGTTCTCTATTCTTCCGGGGCATGCGC
>Snoopy_p1__coassemble_2230_pt1 | contig 6927 bp, 5 predicted proteins | sample Snoopy_p1__metabat2_high_PE_012 | metagenome-assembled genome bin Snoopy_p1 | reverse complement strand
CCCACGACCCCCTGCTCCCAAAGCAGGTGCGCTAACCGGACTGCGCTACACCCCGCTACGTTTTAAAAGGGTTTCTTTTCAAAAGCGATGCAAAGGTAGGAAGATTTTTTAAAATAGCAATACCTTTTGCATTTTTTTTATTGATTATTTTATAAAAAGCTAGAATTCAGGTGTTTGTAAAATGCAATATGAGCATAAGTGAACAGTCGAGCCGCTTTAGTCAATCTGAAAGCGGCTCGACTGAAAATATCATTGTGAATTATAAAAGACCCAATGCCTTGAATGACTTCACGAGTTTTTCAACTGCACTGTCAATCTGCTCTTTTGTATGTGTAGCCATCAAAGCAACACGTACCAGAGTGTCTTGAGGAGCACATGCAGGAGGAATAACAGGGTTGATAAACACACCTTCATCGAAAGCCAGCTTAGTTACCATGAATGTCTTTTCTGTGTCGCGTACATACAACGGAATGATAGGAGATTCAGTAGCGCCAATTTCAAATCCAGCTTCACGGAAGCGGGCCAAAGCATAATTGGTTACATCCCACAAAGCCTCCAGTCTTTCCGGTTCGTTCTGGATGATATGGAGGGCTTCCAATGCAGATGCAGTGGCAGCCGGCGTGTTGGATGCACTGAAAATATAGGTACGGGCATTGTGGCGCAACCAGTTGATGATAGAAGAATCAGCTGCGATAAATCCACCGATTGAAGCCAATGACTTGCTAAATGTACCCATAATCAAGTCTACTTCATGAGTAAGACCGAAATGGTCACATACACCGCGGCCTTGCTTACCGAATACTCCCAAACCATGAGCTTCGTCCACCATGATAGTAGCGTTGTATTTATGCTTCAAGCGTACAATTTCGGGCAAGTTTGCCAAATCACCTTCCATCGAGAATACACCGTCAACGATGATCAGTTTTACAGAATCCGGATTGCACTTCTGAAGTTGCTTTTCCAAATCTGCCATATCGTTGTGCTTGTATTTCAGCTGCTGAGAGAAAGAAAGACGGCGACCGTCTACGATAGAGGCATGGTCACGGTCATCGCAAATAATGTAGTCATTGCGGTCTGTCAACGCCGGAATCACACCGGAGTTTACAGTGAAACCTGTAGAGAAGCAGAGAGCTTCATCCTTGCCGACAAATGCTGCCAATTCTTTTTCAAGCTGAACATGCAAATCGAGCGTTCCGTTTAAGAAACGGGAGCCTGCGCATCCTGAACCATATTTACGCATAGCTTGAATACCTGCTTCAATCACTCTTTCGTCTCCTGGAAGGCCGGTGTATGCATTTGAACCAAACATCAGAACTCTATGTCCGCCCATTTCTACTTCTGTGCCCTGCTTTCCTTCAATTTCGCGGAAATAGGGGTAAACACCCTTTGCCATAAACTGTTGTGGCAAATCGTACTTCGCTAACTTATCTTGTAATAATCCCATGAATTATAATTTATTATACTCATTTTCAGATCGTTCGCTGACGATCAAACATCTTTTTATCTTAACCAGTGTTTAAAACAGGGGGCAAAGATAGTACTTTTTGTTTTCATTTCTTCTTTTTCTTTGAAAAAAGTTAGCTTTTTAGCGATTAGAAACCTCTTAAGGGCTAAAATTAAAGATAATTATATTACTTTTGCCGTCTACAATCGACAGAAATAGCATGAACGAAAGGATGAAAAGTATAAAATTCATAGTCAATCCCATCTCAGGGACGCAGAGTAAGGAATTGATTCTGAACTTGCTGGATAAGAAAATAAACAAGACGAGATATTCTTGGGAGGTGATGTATACGGAAAGAGCCGGTCATGCAGTTGAAATAGCCGCTCAAGCAGCAGCCGAAAAAACGGATATTGTGGTAGCTATCGGCGGAGATGGAACAATCAATGAAGTGGCTCGTTCGCTGGTTCACACGGACACTGCGCTGGGTATCATCCCGTGCGGATCCGGCAACGGACTGGCCCGTCACTTGCATATTCCGATGGAGCCTAAAAAAGCGCTGGAAGTGCTCGATGAGGGACACATAGACATTATTGATTATGGAAAAATCAACGGAACTGATTTTTTCTGCACCTGCGGGGTGGGATTTGATGCGTTCGTGAGCCTGAAATTTGCGAATGCAGGCAAAAGAGGACTGTTGACGTACTTGGAAAAGACGCTGCAGGAAAGTTTGAAGTATCAGCCTGAAACCTACGAACTGGAAACGGAAAACGGAATCAGCAAGTACAAGGCTTTCCTTATTGCTTGCGGAAATGCGTCACAGTATGGTAACAATGCCTATATTGCACCTCAAGCCACACTGACTGACGGACTGCTGGACGTTACGATCCTCGAACCGTTTACTGTGCTGGATGTTCCCTCGCTCGCCTTTCAGTTGTTCAACAAGACGATCGATCATAACAGCCGCATAAAAACGTTCCGATGCAAAAAGTTGTGTATCCGGCGCAATACGCCCGGGGTTGTTCATTTTGACGGTGACCCGATGGAAACAGATGCCAATGTGAACATTGAAATTGTGCAAAAAGGATTGCGGGTGGTGGTGCCCAAAATAGTCAGCCATAGCGAAGTGGTAAAAGACACGAACGTAAATGTGCTTCAACGGGCCCATGAATATATGAACGGCATTAAACTGATGAATGAGGCTATTATAGACAACATTGCAGATAAAAACAAGAAAATATTGAAAAAGCTGACCAAAAAAGGCTGATAAAATTAGAGTTAACTTACTCACGAATTACAAATTATTGCGTATTTTTGCATCGTTTTGTTTTTTCAAACCAAATAACGCAAAAGATAATTGTTTTAAATATAAAAAGATATGTTCAGAACACACACATGTGGAGAACTGAGAATCTCTGATGTAAATAAGCAAGTTACGCTGTCAGGATGGGTACAGCGGAGTCGCAAAATGGGAGGTATGACTTTTGTTGACCTTCGCGACCGTTACGGAATAACCCAGCTAGTTTTCAACGAAGAAATCAATGCTGAACTTTGTGAACGTGCCAACAAACTGGGACGTGAATTTGTCATTCAAATTACAGGAACAGTAAACGAGCGTTTCAGCAAAAATGCCCATATTCCTACCGGAGACATTGAAATCATTGTTTCCGAACTGAATGTGCTGAATACTGCGATTACACCTCCTTTTACTATTGAAGACAATACGGACGGAGGAGATGATATCCGTATGAAATACCGTTATCTTGATTTGCGCCGTAATGCAGTGCGCTCTAATCTGGTATTGCGTCATAAAATGACCATCGAGGTGCGCAAATACCTGGATACACTTGGATTTATCGAAGTGGAAACACCGGTGTTGATCGGTTCTACTCCGGAAGGTGCCCGCGACTTTGTCGTTCCTTCCCGTATGAATCCGGGACAGTTTTACGCTTTGCCGCAATCACCGCAGACATTGAAACAGCTTCTGATGGTTTCCGGTTTTGACCGTTATTTCCAGATTGCAAAGTGTTTCCGCGACGAAGATTTGCGTGCCGACCGTCAGCCGGAGTTTACTCAGATTGACTGCGAAATGAGTTTTGTAGAGCAAGAGGATGTGATTACAACCTTTGAAGGTATGGCAAAACATCTATTCAAAACACTGCGCGGTGTGGAACTGACTGAACCTTTCATGCGTATGCCTTGGGCGGATGCTATGAAGTATTACGGTAGCGATAAGCCCGACTTGCGCTTCGGTATGAAGTTTGTAGAATTGATGGATATCATGAAGGGACACGGCTTCTCTGTTTTCGATAATGCGGCTTATATCGGTGGTATCTGCGCAGAAGGTGCAGCTAAATATACCCGCAAACAACTGGATGCATTGACCGACTTCGTCAAGAAGCCGCAGATTGGCGCCAAGGGTATGGTTTATGCCCGCGTGGAAGCCGACGGAACTGTCAAATCAAGCGTAGACAAATTCTATACACAAGAAGTACTGCAGCAGATGAAAGAAGCATTTGGTGCACAGCCGGGTGATCTGATTCTGATTCTTTCGGGTGATGACGCCATGAAGACTCGTAAACAGCTTTGCGAACTTCGTCTGGAAATGGGTAACCAGTTGGGCTTGCGCGACAAGAATCAGTTTGCTTGTCTTTGGGTAGTGGACTTCCCGATGTTTGAATGGAGTGAAGAAGAAGGCCGTCTGATGGCTATGCACCATCCGTTTACTCATCCGAAGGAAGAAGATATTCCTTTGCTGGATACAGACCCGGCCGCTGTCCGTGCAGATGCCTATGACATGGTTGTCAACGGTGTTGAAGTAGGGGGTGGTTCTATTCGTATTCATGATGCCAAACTGCAGGCTAAGATGTTTGAAATTTTAGGATTTACTCCTGAAAAGGCAGAAGCTCAGTTTGGATTCTTGATGAATGCCTTTAAATACGGTGCACCTCCTCATGGCGGTCTGGCATACGGACTTGACCGTTGGGTATCATTGTTTGCAGGTCTGGATTCAATCCGTGACTGTATCGCATTCCCGAAAAACAATTCAGGACGGGATGTCATGCTGGATGCCCCATCAGTTATCGACCAGTCTCAGTTGGATGAATTGAATTTGATCGTTGATCTCAAAGACAAAGAGTGAAAGAACGGGTTCGTATATTCCGCTTTATAATTATAGGTACGATGAATGCCCTTATCATGGCATTCGTCGTATGGTTTATGATGAAACAATTGTCCTCGTATGAAAACGGTTACATCATAGCCAATATTGCGGCTTATTTGATAGCCCAAATACATAATTTTATTTGGTGTAAATACTGGATATTTCCCAATAAAGAGAAAAAAAACACCCTTTGGAAGCAGATGCTGCTGTTTGCCTCTGCTTTCGGAATGGCTTATACGGCCCAATTCCTTTTCCTGATTCTTTTGGTGGAAGGATGGGACGTCAACGAATATTTGGCACAGTTTCTAGGATTGTTTATCTATGGTGGTGCCAACTTTCTCTTAAATAAAAAGGTGACCTTTCAATAAGGTCACCTTTTTATTATTATGCTTTTTCTTGCTAATTATACTGTGTCAATTAATTGCAGTCATCAATAAAAGCTTAATCGATGAATCTTTTGGTCAATCCATCGTACTCATCTATGCGGCGGTCGCGCAAGAAAGGCCACCAGCGGCGCACATTCTCAGAGCGTTCCATATCGATTTCTACAACCATATTTTCAGGACGATCATTGCTTGCCTGTGCCAAGAACTCTCCTTGAGGACCAGCAACAAAGCTATTTCCCCAGAACAGGATGCCGTTGGTTTGTCCAGACGGATCAGGTTCATGGCCCACCCGGTTTACTGAAATGACAGGCAATCCGTTGGCCACAGCATGTGCCCGCTGAGAGATAATCCAGGCATTCAGCTGGCGGGCTTTTTCATCATCCGTATCTGTGCTTTCCCAGCCGATGGCCGTGGGATAAATCAAGAGTTCAGCCCCCTTCAGTGCCATCAAGCGGGCTGCTTCCGGATACCACTGATCCCAACATACCAAAACTCCCAGCTTACCTATCGAAGTCTGGATGGGTTCAAAACCGATATCTCCAGGGGTGAAATAAAACTTCTCATAATATGCCGGATCATCAGGGATATGCATCTTCCGGTATTTACCGGCAATGCTACCGTCACGGTCGAACACAACAGCGGTGTTGTGATACAGTCCCGGAGCCCGTTTTTCAAAAAGAGAAGTAACTAGAACCACCTTATTGGCAGCTGCCAGTTCTGAATAAAACCCGGTAGAAGGGCCGGGGATAGGTTCAGCCAGGTCAAATAGATTGGTGTTTTCTGTCTGGCAAAAATAGAGTGAATTATGTAATTCCTGCAATACAATCAGCTGTGCGCCATGTGCAGCACAGGCTTCTATACTCTTGGCGAGGTTCATCAAGTTGACACGGATATCTGCCGTGTTGGCCTGTTGAATAAGTCCGACTTTTATTTTTCTCATAACAAATAAGTTTTTTATTAGCGATTATTTAAGAACTCCAAGCGGATACTGCATCGTTACGCAATGGAGTGAGCCATGCTGTTTAATCAGAGCCTGGCAGTCTATACCGATGATTTGGTGCTGTGGAAAAGCATCCTGTAACACCGCAGCTGCTTCTGCATCGTTCTTCGGCTGGTTATATGTAGGATAAAGAATAACCTCATCCATAATCAAGAAATTGGCATACGTAGCTGGCAGGCGTTCGCCGTCTACGATGACTTTATCAGCCATCGGCAAGGCCAGCAGCCGGTAGGGCTGTCCGCCCAATGTGCGGAAAGTTTTCAGCTGTTCCTCCATCGCATGCAACGCTTCGTAGTGCTCGTCCGCTTCATCTGTACATTTCACGTAGGCAATGGTGTTGTCCGGACACAGACGTGCCAGTGTGTCCACATGACTGTCGGTATCATCACCGGCCAGATAGCCATGATCCAGCCAAAGCACCTGCTGCAGATGGAATGTACGCTTAAGATACTCTTCAATTTCCGCTTTATTCAGCTTCGGGTTGCGCTGGGGAGAAAGCAAACATTCAGAAGTGGTCAGAAGCGTGCCCATACCGTCGCTTTCAATAGAACCGCCTTCCAGCACAAAATCCAGACAATCTACATATTCACCATTCAGCGCTTTACCCTTCAGGGCTTTGCGGGTCACTTGATTGTCGAGTTCAGCCGCAAATTTCTGTCCCCAGCCGTTGAAGGTGAAGTCAAGCAACTGAGGCTTGGTTCCATCCAGCATAGTGATGGCACCATGGTCACGCGCCCATGTATCATTGGTCTCACACGTAAAGAAGCGCACATTGGCCATATTTACCACACCGGCAATCTGTTTCTTCACCTCTTCCGGTTCGGGCGTTACAATCAGCAGCAATTCCCGTTTGGCTATTTCGCGGGCGATATTCACAAAACACTCCTGCACGTCCTGCAGCATATAGGCCCAGTCTGTATCAGCATGCGGCCAGGTC
>Snoopy_p1__coassemble_2018_pt1 | contig 7496 bp, 3 predicted proteins | sample Snoopy_p1__metabat2_high_PE_012 | metagenome-assembled genome bin Snoopy_p1 | reverse complement strand
GGCATCATCTTACCCATCTTGCCTCCAGTAACCATCTTCATCATCTTACGAGTCTGGTCAAACTGCTTCAGCAAGCGGTTCACCTCCTGAATGCTGGTTCCGCTACCCTTAGCGATACGCGTACGGCGAGAACCGTTCAGGATTTCCGGATGAGAACGTTCTTCCGGCGTCATAGAATAGATAATCGCTTCGATGCTCTTGAAAGCATTGTCATCAATGTCAATATCCTTGATAGCCTTACCCACACCCGGAATCATCGATGCCAACTCTTTCAGGTTACCCATCTTCTTGATTTGGGCAATCTGGCTGAGGAAGTCGTTGAAGTCGAACTGGTTCTTGGCAATCTTCTTCTGCAAGCGCTTGGCTTCTTCTTCGTCGTATTGCTCCTGAGCACGTTCTACCAGCGACACGATATCACCCATACCCAAGATACGGTCGGCCATACGGGCGGGGTGGAACTGGTCGATAGCCTCCAGCTTTTCGCCGGTACCCACAAACTTAATCGGCTTGTTGACCACCGTACGGATAGAAAGCGCCGCACCACCACGGGTATCACCATCGAGCTTCGTCAGTACCACGCCGTCGAAATCAAGACGCTCGTTGAATTCCTTGGCAGTATTCACCGCATCCTGACCGGTCATGGAGTCGACCACAAACAAAATTTCGCTCGGATTGATAGCTTCCTTGATAGCAGCAATCTCGTTCATCATCTGCTCGTCAACAGCCAGACGACCGGCTGTATCGACAATCACCAAGTCGTATCCCTTAGCTTTAGCCTCCTGAATAGCGTGCTGAGCAATCAATACCGGGTTCTTGCTGTCGAGTTCGCAATACATCGGCACATCAATCTGCTCGGCCAGCACACGCAACTGTTCGATAGCGGCCGGACGATACACGTCGCAGGCAACCAGCAACGGCTTGCGATTCTTCTTGGTTTTCAGCATGCGAGCCAGCTTACCGGAGAAAGTCGTTTTACCAGAACCCTGCAAACCCGACATCAGGATAACAGCCGGACGACCGTCGATATTGATGTCAGCTGTTTCACCACCCATCAGGCTGGTCAACTCGTCGTGCACAATTTTCACCATCAACTGGCTAGGTTTCACCGCTGTAAGCACATTCTGACCGATTGCTTTTTCCTTCACAGTATCGGTGAAGCTCTTAGCCACTTTATAGTTTACGTCGGCATCGAGAAGTGCCTTACGAACATCTTTCAGCGTCTCCGCCACGTTGATTTCGGTGATTTTACCCTCACCTTTCAGAATCTTGAATGACCGTTCTAGTCTTTCACTTAAATTATCGAACATAGTTATTTATTTACATATTAATACTTTGAGCCTGCAAATGTACGAAATTCTCTTGTATTTTATATCTTTTTATTCTGCCATTTTGCTTTTTTGAAATAAATATAACTCGTAAGCAGCAGCAGGGTATAGTACAGAATCTCAATCGTAAAGCAAATTTCCACCGGCGCCTTGATAATCATGCCGATAAAAATGATGTACGAACCGTAGATGGCAATCGTAATGGTTTCGAGCAGCAGCGCAGCCTGCGTATTGCCCGTACCGGATATGCCGTTGAACACCACATTCGCCACCGAAGCAATCAGCATGGCGATGCAAATGACATGCACCGAAGAGATGGAGTCGGCCACCAGGACAGGATCACTGGTATATACCGACAGCAGAAGCTGCGGATACAAAGCCGTAACGGCCACCATCCCCAGCATGATGAAAAACGAGAAACGGGCAATTTTGTTGATGAGCGGTATCACATGATGCACACCTCCCGCCCCAATGACATTGCTCACCAGGCTGTTGGCCGTAGTGGCCAAGGAGTTGACCGGAATCAGCATCACCACATAGATGCTCCGCACGATATTGGCAATGGCCAGCTCGCGCTGTCCGAGGCGTTCGATAGCCACGAAAAAGACAAACCACGTACCCATGGAAAGGAAATACTGCATCATCGTGAAGCAGGAAATGCTCAGGATGCGCATCAGCAGAGCCGAGTCGAACGTATGGATGCGGTTCAGTCCGTATTTCTTCAAATCAACCGTGAAATAGGTGTAGATGAGGAAGAAAAGAATGGAAGAAGCCTCAGCCAGCACAGAAGCAATGGCTGCTCCCTTGACTCCCATCTCCGGAAATCCCCATTTACCGAAAATCAACACATAGTCGAGCACCACATTCGTGAGCGCCATCACCACAGCATTGATGGTCAACACCTTGGTACGGGTGATGCCGATATACAAGGCACGGAACATGACATTGACAAAGGAGAAGAAAAAGCCGTAGATGCGCCAGTCGAGAAAGACCATCGTTTCGTCATAAATGGCCTCTGAAGAGACAAGCAGCCTCATGATACTTCCTCCGAATGCCTTGGTCAGACCAAAGAGCAACAGCGCCATGAAAGACAGAAACATCACACCCTGCATCATCACCGGACCCACATCCGTGTAGCGCCCTTCCCCATTGCGGCGGGCAATCACGATCTGCGAACCGGTGCTGAATCCGAACGCAATGGTAAAGATACAGATATAAAACAGTCCACCCATAGCAGAAGCCCCCAAGGCCACCTCATTGACGTGGCCCAGGAAAGCTGTATCGGTAACATTGATTACATTTTGTGCCAGCAAGCTCAACAGTATCGGATAACTGACACTCCAGATTTGTTTGTTGGTATACATAAATCGTTATTTTCTTGGTCTATATTCCCTTACACAGGGTCCTTCATGATGAGGATACCCCGGTGCATGCTGCCGGCTGCGCGCATCGGTATCCACCTTCAGGCTGCGGTAATCATCCTTGGAGCGAACGATATAGTCATCCAGCATCGCCCGGTGTTCGGCCAGAATCTTGGCGTATTTCGGATTTTTGGCCAGGTTGACCTTTTCACCCGGATCCTTCTTCATGTCGTAAAGTTCCTCCCCGTTGCCTTCCAGATAATGCGTGTACTTATATCTCGGTCCGCGCACCATACGCCCCGGAGTCGTGATATATCCATACTCTGTGTGCCATTCAGACACGACATACGGATGCGTCTTCTCCTGCTTATCGCCCCTCAAAGTAGGCGCCAGGCTGATACCGGCTTTATCGGCCGGCGTTGCAATGCCCGCCAGGTCACACAGCGTAGGCAGCAGATCGATGGTAGGCTGGGTCAGAAACTGGTCTACCGGCTTTTTCTGCTGCTTGATGCCCGGTCCGGCAAAGATAAACGGAATGTTGGTCATCTCATCATAGAAACTGATATGCTTGGTCACCATGCGGTGTGATGCCATACCGTCGCCATGATCGGCCATAAAGACAATAATCGTATTCTTGCCCGCAGGAGTGGAATAGAGCGCATCGAGCACCTGCGTAATCTGCTTGGACACCATCTTGGTGTAGTGCTGGAAAGCAGCGATATACTGCCGATACTGCTCGTCTGTCCAATGAGAAGCCTGCGTCATGCGGCGATGTGTACAGCAGATATACTGCACCGGCACCGGCACATTGCTCCAGTCTTCCACATCAAAGTTGTCCGGCAAGGGCGGCAACTCTCCCTTGAACGACAGCGCCTGTTTGCCCTCGTTGGCTCCCACAAAGCCGCAGATGTTGTGAGGATTCTGAAAATCGGCCACACAGATAAACGGCTGCTGCGGCGGATTGCTCAGATAAGCCACGGCATCTTCACACGTGCCCACATCAAGGAAGCTGTCGTTGTTGACCGGAAATTCCGGATCGGTAAACGGCTTGGCCACGGGTTCTTTATGTTTAAATCCTCTCAGTGCACCCATATCGTGCGTCTTTCCGAAATGCACTGCATCATAGCCATTCTCCGAAAAGACACTTCCCAAAGTAGGGACATGGCTGGGCAGCGGCTGGTTGGTGGGTTCCGCAGAGTTGGAACGCACGTTTGTCTGGTGAGGCATCAAGCCGCTCCACAAAGCTGCACGCGACGGCTGGCTCAGCGGACATCCTACATACGCATTGGAAAAAACGACTCCCCTGGAAGCCACTTCATCAATCGGGTCGGTACAACCTTTTGTATGTCCGTATGCTCCGACCACGCGCTGTGTGAGATGGTCACATTGAATAATCAGAAAGTTCGGCTTTTCTTGTGCCTGGACTGCTACACCACAAAAGGCCAGCCCCATGAAAGGATAAAAGGTTTTCATGTTACGATAGAATAAAGTAAAGTTAATTTGGAGCAAAAATAAGAAAAAAAAGGGAGGAAGTGAAAAGCTGATGTCCGTTTGAACGATAATGAAAGCAATTTCCACAAAAATAAAACAAACGGTGCACCAACCGCTTTCAGAAGACGCGACTGATGCACCGTTAATTTTATCTATCATACAATCTGGATCAATTACACAAACGTATATCTCAGCAGATTGCTTATAAAGAATCCAGGTTTTTTTATGAATTCATGATCGTCATGAGTTCAGGTTCTTTTAAGAATTCATGCTCATCAAGAATTCATCATTATCTTTCGTCTTTTCCAGACGGTCTTTCACGAAATCCATCGCCTCAATAGGATTCATATCGGCCAAGTACTTACGCAGAATCCACATACGGTCGAGCGTAGTCTTGTCGAGCAGCAAGTCGTCCCGGCGTGTGCTGGAAGCAGTGATGTTGACAGCAGGGAAGATACGTTTGTTGGACAGGTTGCGGTCGAGCTGCAACTCCATGTTACCCGTACCCTTGAATTCTTCAAAGATAACCTCATCCATCTTCGAACCTGTATCAATCAAAGCTGTCGCAATGATAGTGAGCGACCCGCCGTTCTCAATGTTACGTGCCGCACCGAAGAAACGCTTGGGCTTGTGCAGTGCATTGGCATCCACACCACCCGAAAGTACCTTGCCGGAAGCCGGAGAAACGGTGTTGTATGCACGGGCCAGACGCGTAATAGAGTCGAGGAAAATCACCACATCGTGTCCACATTCCACCAGACGTTTGGCTTTTTCCAACACAATGCCGGCAATCTTCACATGGCGCTCAGCCGGTTCGTCGAACGTAGAAGCAATCACTTCAGCATTCACACTGCGAGCCATGTCGGTTACTTCCTCCGGACGTTCATCAATCAAAAGCATAATCATATACACTTCCGGATGGTTGGCTGCAATGGCATTGGCAATATCCTTCATCAAAATCGTCTTACCGGTCTTGGGCTGAGCCACGATCAGCGCACGCTGACCTTTACCGATAGGAGCAAAGAGGTCGACAATACGGACAGACAAGTTGTCTGAATAACCGCCTTTGCAGAGTTTGAATTTCTCATCCGGGAACAAAGGAGTGAGATGTTCGAAAGGAACGCGGTCGCGCACAAAAGCTGCATCACGGCCGTTGATTTTAGAAACCTTTACGAGCGGGAAATACTTTTCGCCTTCCTTCGGCGGACGGATAACACCTTCTACCACATCCCCTGTCTTCAAGCCGAACAGCTTGATCTGCGACTGAGACACATAGATATCATCGGGAGAAGAAAGGTAGTTGTAATCAGAAGAACGCAAGAATCCATATCCATCCTGCATGATTTCCAACACACCTACGCCGCTGAGGATATCGTCAAACTCATAAGCCTTTTCACGCTCGGGAGCTCTGCGTTCCTGTTGAACGGGCGCATTATCACCGCCATTGTTCGACGGATTATTGTTATTGTTGTTGTTATTGTTATTATTATTGTTGCGTGTCATCACCGAACGCTGCTGGTTCTGGCTGTTATTCCGCTGGAAATTGGAGTTGTTGTTATTGTTGCTGCCGTTGTTGTTATTATTATTGTTATTATTGTTGTTATTGTTGCTGGCAGCGTTGTTGTTATTGTTGTCGCGCGGACGCACAATGCGCGGACGAGGCTGATGAGCCGGTTGCTGAGATTGAGAAGCAGCGCCGTTATTGGGATTTACAGGTTCCACCTTGGTAGCTTCAAACTTACCAAAAAGTTCTGAAGGAAGTTCCACTTTTTCTGAAGGTAAGTCCTCGATAGGAATAAATTCATTGTCATTCATTGCAGCCAGAAGTGCATTTTCATCATCGGCTACCCGTGTCTCTTTTTTCTTTTTGTCTGCAGCTGCCGGAACAGATTCTTCCGACTGGCTTGCAGCCGCTTTTCTTTCCGCATTCTTGGCAGCGGGTTCAGCACCTCTCTGGGGAGCAGCCTCATTTACAGCCTCATCTGCAGTTCCCTCCTGAACTGCCGGTTTGCCGTTTTCGGTCTCTTTCTTTGCCGAAGCAGTCTTGCGCGGGCGTCCCACCTTGCGCTTCGGAGCAGCCTCCTCGTCAGAGCCGGCAGCTCCCTCCTTTGTTTCTACTTTCGATTCCTGTTTAGCCTTTGCCGGAGCAGCAGTCTCTTTAGCAGCCTCTCCCTCTTTCACAGCAGGAGCCGCTTTCTCTTCTTTCTTGGCAGAAGTAGTGCGAGAGCGCTTCTTTTTGTCTTCCTTTCTTTCTTCTTTCAGTTTTTCTGCAGCCACTTTCTTGGTAGCTCCTACAATTGCCTGTTCGTCGAGTATCTTGTAGACAAGGTCTTCCTTCTTAAAGGAGTCTGCCTTTTTGATACCCAACTCTTTGGCTATAGATTGAAGTTCCGACAATTCTTTGTCGTTTAGTTGAATGATATTATACATATAATATGGTAAGTTATTAATTTTTTAGCAGAATTCGGGCTATCTGATTACAGCCTATAGCTACTACTTTATGCGAGCTAATTCTATTTCTTTTAATATGAATATGGGGTATGTTACGTTGAACTGTAGAATGTATCAACGGCGGCAAAGATAATGTTTTTTTTTATGGTTTCATAAACAATCAATCATTTTTTTCCATTCAAAAGCGTATCTTTGCTTCATTAAAGAAAAAGATTATGACTATTAATGAAGCTTATGTGATTTATTTCTCGCCTACACATACTTCTAAACAAGTTGCAGAGGCGATTGTTCGGGGAACTGGCATAAAAAAAGTAACCCCCATCGATATTACCCGTCAAGCAGCAGCCGACCTGGTGATTCCGGCAACGGCACTCACCCTCATTGCTGTTCCGGTCTACGGTGGACACGTAGCACCGCTGGCTATGAACCGCTTACAGTCTATCAAAGGAACCGATTCGCCCACGGTGCTGACGGTAGTTTACGGCAACCGTGCTTATGAAAAAGCACTGATGGAACTGGATGCGTGGGCTGTGAAACAGGGTTTGAAAGTCATTGCAGGAGCCACCTTTATCGGCGAACACTCCTACAGCAACGAGTCGTACCCCATCGCCGCCGGACGTCCCGACAGCCACGACCTCGATTTGGCTCAAACATTCGGAGCGCAGATACAAGAAAAAATAGAAAAAGCAACGCAGGCCGATCACCTGTATGCCGTTGATGTGCGTGCCATCCAGCGCCCCAAACAACCTTTCTTCCCCTTGTTCCGCTTCTTGGGAAAGGTGGTCAAGCTACGGAAAAGCGGCACTCCCCTGCCCCGTGCCCCGTGGATAAGAGACGAAAAAGCCTGTACGCATTGCGGAGCGTGTGC
>Snoopy_p1__coassemble_1690_pt1 | contig 8731 bp, 7 predicted proteins | sample Snoopy_p1__metabat2_high_PE_012 | metagenome-assembled genome bin Snoopy_p1 | reverse complement strand
GGGTACCAAGGATGGCCGCGGTTTGTCTATGTTTATCTATGATAAGCGTGATGGGGGTGTGAATGTGCGCCGTATCGAAAACAAACTGGGTATTCACGGTTCTCCTACTTGTGAACTGGTGTACAAGAATGCGAAGTGTGAACTGTGTGGCGACCGCAAGCTGGGTTTGATTAAATATGTAATGGCTTTGATGAACGGGGCTCGTCTGGGTATTGCTGCTCAGTCGGTGGGGCTGAGTCAGGCTGCCTACAACGAGGGATTGGCTTATGCCAAAGACCGTAAGCAGTTTGGCAAGGCGATTATCGAGTTCCCGGCAGTATATGATATGCTGGCTATCATGAAGGCGAAACTGGATGCCGGACGTGCACTGCTGTATCAGACTGCGCGTTACGTGGATATCTACAAGGCTTTGGATGACATTGCCCGTGAACGCAAGCTGACTCCGGAAGAACGCCAGGAGCAGAAGAAATATGCGAAGCTGGCTGATAGCTTTACTCCGTTGGCCAAGGGTATGAACTCTGAATATGCCAACCAGAATGCATACGATTGTATCCAGATTCATGGCGGTTCCGGCTTCATGATGGAATATGCGTGCCAGCGTATTTATCGCGATGCCCGCATTACCAGTATTTATGAAGGAACGACTCAGTTGCAGACGGTAGCTGCGCTCCGTTATGTGACCAATGGTTCGTATGCTGCTACGTTGCATGATTACGAATTGGTGCCGTGCAGCGAAGCGATGGAACCGCTCTTGAACCGGGTGAAGGAAATGACCCGTAAGTTTGAAGCGGTGACCAATGCTGTGAAGGAAGCGCAAGATCAGGAACTGCTCGACTTCGTGGCTCGCCGTTTGTATGAGATGGCTGCTGTGTGTGTGATGTCTCACCTGATTATTCAGGATGCTACCCGTGCACCTGAGATGTTCAGCCGCTCTGCTGAAGTGTATGTGAACTATGCAGAAAGTGAAATTGAAAAGCATTTCAACTTTATCCGTAAATTTGATAAAGAAAGTCTTGTTAATTATCGCAAATAATGTTTTTTGAAATTCCGGCTGGACTGTTCTTGTTCATCTGGATATCCCAAAAACGAAACTAATATTATGCTAAAAGAGGATGTGCTATGCATCCTCTTTTTTATCTATTTACTATTTTATTTCTCTATCATTTATGGCAGAGCATTTATCGATTCATGGGGAAAGTAAAGAAGCTAAGTACCAGGAACTTCTTCCTCAACTGCATTCGTTGGTGAGCGGCGAAACCGATTGGGTGGCCAATCTGGCCAATACGGCAGCGGCACTGAAAGAGACGTTTCAGTTCTTTTGGGTCGGTTTTTACCTGGTGAAAGACAAGGAACTGGTATTGGGCCCTTTTCAAGGTCCCATTGCGTGTACCCGTATCCGTTTGGGAAAAGGTGTCTGTGGTACGGCCTGGAAGGAGGCCCGTACGTTGATTGTTCCTGATGTGGAGCAGTTTCCCGGACATATTGCCTGCAGTTCTCTTTCCAAGTCGGAAATTGTGGTGCCTCTTCTGCGTGACGGGGCAGTGGTGGGTGTATTGGATATCGACAGTGACCAGCTGGACGCTTTCGATACGACCGACCAGCGTTATCTGGAAGAGATATGCACTTATTTCGGTTAGAGCATAGCAATGTTGTCTGTTCATTTCGCTGATACAATTTGAGGGTGTGTCATAATTTCCTGAAAAATGGAGTTTTGACACACCCTCGAATTCTTAGCAAAGCGAGCTTGGAAGCTGTTTGTTTGGTTGATAGCAGGAAGCCTTTCTTTTATCTTCGGTAGATAAGCAGTTCTTTCCGGAGTGTATTGATTTCCTGTTGCATCGATTCCATGCGTTCGAGCAAATGATGAATCACATCAATCCCTTCCATATTGATGGCTAAGTCGTAATACAGCCGGCTGTAGCGTTCAATGGCAGGCAGTTCGGAAACAAGCAGGTAGTGCTGTTTGCCTTCCGTACGGATGTTGATGAGTCCTCCTTCTTCCAGCAGTTCGATGAAAGAAGGCTCGACATGACATTTGTGGCAGTATTCACTGACAATGATAAATTCGGTCTGCATAGTACACAATTTTTTAGTTCATACTCTGTAATTGACGGAAGAGTTCTTTTTGCCTGTCATTCAGCCCGGTGGGTATTTTCACTGAATAGGTCACAATCAGATCTCCGAATTGGCCGTCTTCTTTGTAAACCGGGAATCCTTTTCCCTTCAAACGTACTTTCGTGCCGTTTTGCGTTTCCGGTTTTATCTTCAGTCTCACCTTACCGTTTAGGGTGTCTATGATTTTCTCTCCGCCCAATACAGCTGAGTAAAGGTCGATTTCGGCATCCACATATAAGTCATCACCCAAGCGTTTGAAGGTGGTGTCTTCGGCAATGACGAAGGTGATGTATAAGTCGCCGGCCGGACCGCCATTGACGCCTGCTGCACCATATCCTTTTAATTTGATCACTTGTCCGTCGGCCACACCGGCAGGGATTGTGATGCGCACCTGCTTGCCGTTGACATTCAGCACCTGTTTGTGGGTTTGGGCCGCTTCGCGGAGTGTGAGGTGCAGTTCTGCATGAAAATCCTGTCCGCGGAATCCCGCCTGCTGGCCACCGCTTCTGCGGCGTCCGAACATTTGTTCGAAGAAGTCTGAGAATCCGTCGGCACTTGCACCACTGAATCCCTCACCGTCGGAACTGTACCAGTATGTTCCGTTTCCGTCTGTGAATTCCTGGCCGTTGCCGAATCCGCCGAAACCGCCGGCCTGTTGGGCGCGTTTCTGTGCTTCAAATTCATCCGCATGCTTCCAATGCTCTCCATATTCGTCATACTTTTTTCGTTTCTCCGGATCACTTAATACCTCATTGGCTTCATTGATTTCCTGAAACTTCTCCTTTGCACTTGGGTCGTTGGGATTCAGGTCAGGATGATATTTCCGGGCCAACTTACGAAAAGCCTTTTTGATATCATCTTGTGAAGCACCTTTGTCTACTCCAAGAATTTTGTAATAATCTATATAGGCCATATGCTATTTATTTAAATGTTCATCTAATCTGTCCAGACCATTAACAAGCCAACTGCTGTTTTGACAGATCATTTAGCAAGTATTAAGGGTCCGGAATAAAAAAGCCGCTTTCCAGGGGAGAGCGGCTTTTGAAAAGTAATAATCTATGTTTGATTGAAAGCAGACTGGAATTACATCATTCCGCCCATGCCTCCCATTCCGGGAGCGCCCATTGGCATTTCAGGTTTGTCTTCTTTCTTTTCAACAATCACACATTCAGTAGTCAGGAACATGCCGGCAATAGAAGCGGCATTTTCCAATGCTACACGAGTTACCTTGGCAGGGTCTACCACACCGGCAGCGTGCAGGTTTTCGTATACATCCATGCGAGCATTGTAACCGAAGTCACCTTTGCCTTCACGTACTTTCTGTACGACAACGGCTCCTTCTTTACCAGCATTGGCTACAATCTGGCGAAGCGGTTCTTCGATGGCACGCTTGATGATTTCAATACCTGTTGTTTCGTCGGCATTGTCACCCTTCAAGCCTTCCAATGATTCGATGGCACGGATGTAAGTTACACCACCACCCGGTACGATACCTTCTTCGATCGCTGCACGGGTAGCACGCAAAGCGTCGTCTACACGGTCTTTCTTTTCCTTCATCTCTACTTCTGAAGCAGCACCTACATAGAGCACAGCTACACCACCTGACAACTTAGCCAGACGTTCTTGCAGTTTTTCGCGGTCGTAGTCGGACTTCGTAGCAGCGATTTGAGCCTTGATCTGTTCGCAGCGTTCCTTGATATATTCTTTATTGCCTGCACCGTTGACAATGGTTGTATTGTCTTTAGATACAGTTACCTTGTCGGCTGTACCCAGCATTTCGATTGTAGCCTGTTCCAGTTTCAAGCCTTTTTCTTCGCTGATTACTACACCACCTGTCAGTACGGCAATGTCTTCCAACATTTCTTTGCGGCGGTCACCGAAGCCCGGAGCTTTCACTGCACAGATCTTCAACTGAGAACGCAGACGGTTTACTACCAAGGTAGTCAGTGCTTCGCTGTCTACGTCTTCTGCGATAACCAGCAACGGACGACCTGTCTGAACAGCCGGTTCAAGGATAGGCAAGAAATCTTTCAGGTTGGAAATCTTCTTGTCGTAAATCAGAATGTAAGGTTTCTCCATCTCACATTCCATCTTTTCTGTATTGGTTACAAAATAAGCTGACAAGTAACCACGGTCGAACTGCATACCTTCTACTACACCGATAGTAGTGTCTGTACCTTTCGCTTCTTCGATAGTGATTACACCGTCCTTAGATACTTTGCGCATCGCATCAGCAATCAACTTACCGATAACCGGGTCGTTGTTGGCTGAAACTGTACCAACCTGTTCAATCTTGTCATAGTTGTCACCTACCGTTTCTGCCTGGTTCTTGATTGATTCTACAACTTTGGCAACTGCCTTGTCGATACCGCGTTTGATATCCATCGGGCTTGCACCTGCAGTCACATTCTTCAAACCTTCTGCTACGATAGCTTGTGCCAAAACAGTGGCTGTTGTTGTTCCGTCACCTGCATCATCGCCAGTCTTGGAAGCCACTTCTTTTACCAATTGTGCACCTGTATTTTGGTAAGCATCAGCCAGTTCGATTTCTTTGGCTACTGTCACACCGTCTTTTGTGATGTGGGGAGCACCAAATTTCTTTTCAATGATCACATTACGGCCTTTAGGACCCAGGGTTACTTTCACTGCATTAGCCAATGCATCTACACCTTTTTTCAACTGATCACGAGCATCGATATTGAATAATATTTCTTTAGCCATTTTCTTTCAACATTTAAAATTCAACACTATTGTTATTAACCCAAAACAGCGAGAACATCGCTTTGACGCATAATCAAGTATTTTGTACCTTCTACGTCAAGTTCAGTACCGGCATATTTACCATAAAGAACAGTATCACCTACGTTCAATACCATTTCTTCGTCTTTTGTACCTTGTCCTACAGCTACCACTTCACCTTTCAACGGTTTTTCTTTAGCTGTATCCGGGATAATGATACCACCAATTGTTTTTTCTTCAGCTGGTGCAGGGAGAATCAGTACTCTGTCTGCTAATGGTTTAATGTTCATAGTCTTTTTATATTTTTAATTATACATTTTCTGTTATTTAGTTGCCTTTGCTTTTTGGAAGCCGGCACTTATCTTATAGCGAAAACTGTGCCAAAGCAGTTTGAGGTTACTTTGGCAGATGCAGACTGACAAAATGACTGAAAAATGAATTCGAGTGACAAAACATGGGTTGTATTGCTCTTTTTTGTATCACCGGTGTGAGTTTTTCATGAAAAGAGTATGCCTGCTGGGCTAAATGTTGTATCTTAGTAGATTATCAATAAATACAATCGAATTTGATATGAGGATGAATACGTTTGCCTTAGGGATGCTGTTGGCTGCCTTCTGCTCTTGTACGCCGCATAGTAGCGGTGTGCCGCTTTTTGCTGAGGTGCCGGTGGCAGACAGTGTGCTGGCTGATACGCTCGCTGAAGTTCAGTCCACCCCAGAAGTCAGGTTGCTTACGGGGGATGATATGTTGCTGGCTAAGGAACTTCTTTACGACCGTTATACGCTTGCGGATAGTTATCCTTATAAAGATACGACACGTTATTTTCAATGGGATAAAATCAAAGAGCGGTTGGCTTTCTTGGAGAACATACAGTTGGATTCGGTCTGTTGGGCTGTTTTGCAGAATTACAAGAACCGGAACGGGGAAGCACCGCTGGTGAGGAGTTTCCGTAGGAATTCGTATGGGCGTGTGGCAGATACGTTGGGGGTGGAGCGCTATCAGTCGGTGCCACTCTATCATCCGGCCGATACACTGGTTCCTGTCTGCTATGCGCGCGACGGTGAACTGGTCCGTCTTTTGGCTGAAGGCTCTACTTTTGTGAGGGTACAGCCGGTAAAGCGGAAGGACGAGTGGCTGGTTCCTTCCCGCTATGTCAGTGTGTTGGGAGACAGTGTTGTTTTTCATCATGCAGTTTTTGTGGACCGGCACAATCAAAACACGGCTGCATTGGAACGCGTGGATAAAGGTAGATGGCTGGTGCGCAGCATGAATCCGGCCACGACCGGCAGACGGCTTCCTCCTTATGCACAGCCTACTCCGCTGGGTATGTTTGTGTTGCAGGAAAAGAAAGCGAAGATGATTTATTTGAAAGACGGATCCAAAGAGTTGGGAGGATTTGCTCCTTATGCCAGCCGGTTTACCAATGGGGCTTATATTCATGGAGTACCGGTCAATGCTCCGAATAAGAATCAGATAGAATACAGTCCGTCGCTGGGAACTACACCACGTTCTCATATGTGTGTGAGAAATGCAACGTCACATGCACGGTTTATTTTTGATTGGGCTCCTGTGAAGCAGTCGGTTGTTTTTGTATTGGAATAGCTTTCTGCATACTTGAGATGGGGTATGGGTAAAAAAAAAGGAGCAACGCCTTGCTCCAACCTTTGTTAACCTTAAATCTAATACTATGAAAAACACAATGCAAAGGTACGCATTTTGGCGGAATCTGCAAATTATCCAAGAATTTTCCTATGTTTAATAACATAGATTAACTTCGATTCGGTGATTTTTTCAAAATTAGGCGGCAGGTTGAGTTGTGTATGCATAAAACGGGTCTTTTTTTCTGCCTTTGCTATCGTTTTTCAGTGAAGGAATAAAAAAATAGGGTGCTCACAGAGCACCCTATTTTCATATGTTGTCGTTCATTGATTATTCAACTTCCGAACCCCAGTTTTCTTTAGCCAAACGTTTGTAGCTATTGTAGCGCCATTTAGCGTTGTCTTCAGCAGCCTGGAACAATTGTTCTGCTTCTGCAGGATATTGTTTCATTACAGATGCGTAACGAACTTCACCCTTCAAGAAGTCTTTGAAGCCTGTCCAATCCGGTTCTTTGCTGTCCAAAGTGAACGGATTCTTGCCTTCTGCTTCCAAAGCCGGGTTGTAACGCCACAAGTGCCAGTAACCGCACTTAACAGCCTTTTCTTCCTCAGCCTGGCTCTTACCCATACCAGCCTTCAAACCGTGGTTGATACATGGAGCATAAGCAATGATCAATGATGGTCCAGGATAAGCTTCAGCTTCACGCAATGCTTTCAGTGTCTGAGCCTGGTCAGCACCCATAGCGATTTGAGCAACGTATACGTAACCGTATGTTGTAGCCATCAAACCGAGGTCTTTCTTACGAACACGCTTACCAGAAGCAGCAAATTTAGCGATTGCACCCACCGGAGTAGCCTTAGAAGACTGACCACCTGTGTTAGAGTAAACTTCAGTATCCAATACCAGGATGTTAACGTCCTTACCAGAAGCGATAACGTGGTCGAGACCACCATAACCGATATCGTAAGAAGCACCGTCACCACCGATGATCCATTGGCTACGTTTAACCAGGAACTGTTTCAAATCTGCGATTGTCTTGCAGCATTCGCACTTGTCGGCAGCAGCTTCAACCATCGGGATGATTTGTTCAGCCAGTTCTTTTGTCTTGTCAGCATCGAGGCAGTTGTCCAACCAAGCTTGGAATACTTCTTTGTATTCAGCCGGAGTACCTTCAGCAGCGATAGCTTCGCTCATAGCCTTAGCAATGCGTGCACGCATTTTTTCGTTGGCCAATTCCATACCCAAACCGAATTCACAGAAGTCTTCGAACAGAGAGTTAGCCCAAGCCGGACCATGACCCTTTTCGTTCTTTGTGTACGGAGTAGAAGGTACAGAACCAGAGTAGATAGAAGAACATCCTGTAGCGTTGGCTACCATTTCGCGGTCACCGAACAACTGAGAAATCAGTTTCACGTACGGAGTTTCACCACAACCAGAGCAAGCACCAGAGAACTCGAACAGCGGAGTAGCAAACTGAGAATTCTTCACGTTAGCCTTGATGTCAACTAAGTGTTGTTTAGTCTTCACGTTTTCTACGCAGTAAGTCCAGTTGTCTGCTTCAGCCAATTGGCTTTCGAGGTGCTTCATAGTCAGAGCCTTGCCACCCTTCTTCGGATTACCCGGACATACATCCACACAGTTACCGCAACCCAAGCAGTCCATAACGTCTACTTGCATACGGAATGTCATGCCGTCGAATGCCTTACCTACAGCCTTCAGTTGAGTGAAGTTTGCACCCTTCTGTTCTTCAGCGTCGAGAACGAACGGACGGATAGCAGCGTGAGGACAAACGTAAGCACACTTGTTACACTGGATACAGTTTTCAGGATTCCATTCAGGAACGAATGCAGCTACACCACGTTTTTCGAATTTAGCTGTACCTTGGTGCCATGTACCGTCTTCGATGCCCTTGAATGCAGATACCGGCAGCAAGTCACCGTCTTGTGCATTGATCGGACGAACCACTTCGTTGATGAAAGCAGGATCGTTGTTTTCAGCAGCAGCTTCTACTTCGAGGTTAGCCCATGCCGGATCAACAGCCAGTTGTTTGTATTCACCACCGCGGTCTACAGCAGCGTAGTTCTTGTTCACTACGTCTTCACCCTTCTTACCGTAAGACTTCACGATGAACTTCTTCATTTGTTCAACAGCCAAGTCTACAGGAATAACGCCTGTGATGCGGAAGAATGCAGATTGAAGGATGGTGTTGGTACGGTTGCCCAAACCGATTTCCTGAGCAATCTGAGTAGCGTTGATATAGTAAACAGTGATATTGTTT
>Snoopy_p1__coassemble_1436_pt1 | contig 9863 bp, 5 predicted proteins | sample Snoopy_p1__metabat2_high_PE_012 | metagenome-assembled genome bin Snoopy_p1 | reverse complement strand
TCATAATGGTATCCTTCAGCGTTTCCCCTTTCGAAGAGCTGGTAGCCTTCGGGTCGGTAAAGCCAATCACGCGAGCCCCCAGGCGGTTGGCTGCGGTTTCAAAACTCAGGCGCGTACGGGTAGACGGTTCGAAGAACAAGGTGGCCACCACTTTTCCCTGCAACAGACGTCGGTTAGGATTCATCTCAAACTGTTTCGCCATTTCGAGCATGTAGAGGATTTTTTCTTTCGAATGTTCGGCAATGGTTACTAAACTTCTGTTTTCCATTTTGTTATAATTTATGTGGATAGAACTAAATTTACCGGAGTGTAAAGGTACAAAGTTTTTGCGAAAACCCTTCAACTTTTCGGCAGAAAGTGATTAACTTTTTGTGTGATACTATCAGCTGGGCTGCTGGGATTACCCCATCGATGAAGATAAGTACAACTATTTTACTGCCTGTGAGATGAGCATGCAGGGCTATTATGCCTGATGCTCCTTTCATTCGCAGTTTCATCATTTTTTCAGCAGTCTGCACAGGGGTTACCGTTATTTTCAGTGAAATAGCCGCTGTCTATTTGCTTCTGTTGAAAAGAATGATTACCTTTGCAGCACCAATCAGTGCGGCCTCTCATCTGCAGGATGTCTGCCGCCATCCTGCTCCATCTGATACCATCAAATACACCCTGATTTTTTAGGATACGTATTTTACGATACGTATTTAAGTAATATACTTAGGTAATATATGTAGGAAACAAACTTTATAGTTACATTTAAATTTTTTCAATATGGAGATTAGTTTAATTGGCACAAATGCCGGTTCCGTATGGAACGCATTGCACGCACATGGTGAGCTGGAACTTACCAAACTGAAAAAGGAAACCAAACTTACTGATTTTGAACTGGCTACAGCTATCGGATGGCTGGCCCGCGAAGGTAAGGTGCTGAGCGAAACAACAAAGAAGGGCAGAAGAACTGTCGAAGTGTTCTCACTGGCAGAATAAGCTGCGCTGCTGTCTTGTCCGTTGGCGGCAGATGCTGTGTGTCTGTAAGGAGCCGCCTCCCTGTTGAAATGCAGGTAGTGTGTGCTTCTGACCGCCCAGTCGGCCGTCAGCATGAAATGTGAACCTCAGAACCCGAACGGTTTTGGGGCTTTTTATTTTTATGAAGCCAGTGATTGATTGTTGTCGCTCTGTTTTCATGTGAACAGAGATGGTCCTTTTTCAGAAGGATTTTTAGCAGAAGAAATACGGGCAGGAAGGGGCTACAGATACCCCGAATACACGCTGATTGCGGCGGAGAAATGTAGCCGCCTGTCCGTTGAGGATTGCATCCTGCAAAGTGGACATGTAACCCTAACTAACACAAATGACGAACCACTTTGCCTTATACAATATATAAATGAGCTTTGCACTGGGCATGCTCACTCAAAAAGTCGATGTAAGAGCCTCGGTTGAAAAGTTTGCTGCAAAGATAGAAAGTCCATTTTAAATAGACGTGAACTACGGGCTTTTGTCGTGAATGTCGCGTTATGAAAACATAAATTAACAAATATCTGACCATAAAAAGCCGTTATCCGGCCAATTTCGTCCCGAAAAGTGCACTTTTTGTCCTGTTCTGTGCAATTTTTGTTTTATCCCGTGCCTGTGCCTATTGTTCGGCTGTTTCTGTTTTGGTTCATCCGTTCCCTTGTCTATCTTTTGTCCGTTTCCGTCTGAATGGAAGGACAGAAATGGCGGGTGAGCAGCCGGTCGCTGTTCTTCATCTTGCCTTTGGCATAATTCAGGGCAAAGCGGTCGCGGAAGCCGGCAGCCGTTGCCACCTCATCCAAGGTAGCCTTGGGATATCTCTCCTTGTAGCACTGTGCATGCTTCAGCCGGTAGGCATTGACGAAATTATAGAACCCCACCTCCGACAGATATTCTTTAGCCAGCGTCTTCTTTCCATATTCCATTTCAGCGATGACATCGGTTTTCAGCAAACTGGAGTTGAGATACATCCGTTCAATGACAGCCGCCACCTCCAGCTGATGGTGCATCCGCCAAAACCGCCACCCAAGTGTTTACTGCTTGCAAAGGTAATCCTTCCTGCAAGAGTTTTCCCGCTTCTTCCGGTTCTTTTATCTAATTTTGAGATATTTTTTCCGGCTGATTAATATTTGTTAAGTGTATGACTTCGATTGTAGAGCGCCACTGCTCAAGCCTCACAGATTTTAGAGGTCATGTTGCCGTGCCGCCCTCCCTTATATCCGTCAGTCTATTTTCAGATACCGGCTCACATACTCCTTCACAGCCTCTTTCAAGCCAGCCACGTTTACGATTTCCACATACGGCGCGTGGCTCAGATAAAACATTGTCAGCGGATACAGGTTGTACGTAAACGTCTGCAGTGTCCAAGTGCTGCTGTCGTAGGGCTTGATGCACGATGACAAGTCGGGATACAGTTCCTCGATGGCATTCTTTGCTTCCAGCTTCAGGCGCAGCTTCACGTCAATAGCCGTGCCGCCCGACATGTGGAAGGGGTCCATCTTCAGCTTCTGATGCCTGCTTTTATGCTCCCACGGCTCATCCAGCATCACCACTTTTTCAGCGCGTGAAATCCTGAACACCTTTACTTTGTCATGCTCCGCCTCATAGCAGTGCACATACTCGTTGCTGTCCATGTGGAAAGCCTCTACGGTGCGGTTCTGGATAGTGCCGCTGTTTGAAGACTTATACCTCACGAGTCTCACCTTCCGCTCCTTCTGTATGGCATCCTTCAGAATAATCGTTTTGTCGTCCGTTTTACGCAGATTCTCCAGTCGGCGTCGGCGGATATCTTCGATGGTCGATTCATCCGTGATGGGTGCAGAGGCATTGTTCTTTCTCAGATACGTCGTTCTGTCTTTCAGATATACGATGTCATAAGGATACGGTTCAATGATGATACTCACCACGTTGTGCTCACTCACCGGTTTCAGCGTGACATATTTCCAGTAAGTCTCGCCAAACCATTCTTCTCCTATCCTGCTGATATAGAGCATGTATGCATCGAGGGTGGGTGAGAGGTTGTGCTTTTTCGACAGATGCTCCAGGTCGCTTTTCAGTCCCACCGGGATACCTTTGTCGTTCACACCCAAATACAAGATGCCGCCGCGGTTGTTCATCATGGCGCAGATGCCACGGAAGATGTTGTAAAACTGTCTCTGCTCTTTGGAGTTGCCCGGTGCCTCAAAGAAAGATGACTTAAATTCCTTCATGTCGTCCTCTTCGCCGAAGATGCCCTCCAGTTCGTTGGAGAGTTCGAGGGTAGAGTCGCCGTCGGTAACCACCGAAAGGCGGTTCAGTATCTGCCGCTTGATGCCCCTCAGCGTCTTGGTTTCCAGCAGACCGAAGAGGCGGTTGTACGACTGCACCAGCGAGGCCGTCTTGCTCAGTGTTTCATTCTCATTTTCAATGTAGGGGTCGAGGATGCTGCTTGTCTCGTCATAGCCTCTGGCAAAGCAAGACAAGATGGTCAGTATATCGGCGCCGTTGGTCACGGTCTCCTCATTCTTCAGATCCTCCGGAGCATCCACCGCAATCACCATCCTTCCCTCGTTGCTGTCGGCCTTTGCAAACAAGATAAGGGTCTTGATGTATTTGGCTATATATTGGCAGTACTGGTCGTCCTTCTCGCTTTCGATCAGCGTGCAGAGGATGCGGATCACGGCGAGGATGCGGTAGCGGAGCATCGGGTTCACCTCGCGGCTCTGCAGCATGTTGAGCGTGTAGCAAAACTCTTTGATGAAAGCCTGCTCTATTCTTTCACAATCTTCCTCTTCCTCCTCGTGCCATTCTATCTGGCTGTGCTCTTCGATGAAACGTCTGATCATAGCCGGGCAAGTCTCGTCGCGGGAAATATTAAGCTGCTCCACTTCGAAATCGCAGATGCGTCCGTACAGGCATCCGCTGTAGAGTCCCGTGCCAAAACGAGTAATTTCTACCCCAGCATACCCTTCCGACTCCTCCAGCTGCTCGTTTTCCTCCTCCGTGAGGTCCACATAAACCATAAAGCCCGCATTGGTCCAGAATTCTCGGAGGTTCAGCCAGCTGCCCGGCACCCTGCGGTTGTGGGCATCAAAGACGTCCGATTCATCCACGTTATCACGGATATAATCGATAAACAGGTCGGTAATGCTGAATGTGCCGTCCGACGGTTTCACGTGGACATTTAGTCGGTCGCCCGTTTTCAGGACTTTGCACCACACCTCTGCAGGATAGATTTTAGAGAATATCTTCAAGTTCTGGTCAAACACCAGTCTGCCGGTCACCGTACTGAAGTGCGGGTCGATGGTTCTCATCTCGATGCCCTGCAGCGAAACCTCCGTTACCTCCACCGGTACGTAGTCGCCGTCGTTGTAATGGCGCAGGCATTTTGAGGGAGTCGCCTTCTTGACCGCCTTCATACACTGCAGGATATCGTTGACAAACTCCTCCAACACCTCGATATCTTCCTTCTGCGACTCCTTGATCTGCAGATTCTTGTCCGTGCTCATCGTCACCCCATATTCCGGAAGCAGCGGCGTTTCAACGATGCCTTTCTGCAGATACTTCTTGTCGTACAGTTGTTTGGAATAAGTGGTCAGCGTTATTTTTCCTTGAGCTGCAGTCATCAGCCCTTTTCCTTCATACAAACCTTCCGTGGAAGTGGTGAAGTTCAGCTTCAGGAATTTCATCACAAAGATATCCAGAGAGAATCCCGTCAGATCACTCCATGAGAAAGAGAGCGTCTGAGGCATGTCGTTTGTAACCAGGCTGATAGCCATTTGCAGGAGGGCCGATGCGTTTTTGTAGGCATAGGTGAAATTGTTCAATGCCGCTACCTTGCTTTGCAAAGAAAGATGGATAAGGTTGTTAATCATCGTCAGCAGCACCTGTTTCCGGTCTTGCGTGCCGGCATCTTTCACGGCCAGCAGCCAGGCCCCGCACAGTCGGATATTGAACTTCAGCGCTTCGGGGTCCTTGTTTTGCCGGTAGATAGGCGCAGCGGTTCTTTCCTCCATCAGAAGGGCAACGCGCTCTTTTAGCAGGCGCAGAGACTCTATATATAAGGTATCCGAAGACGATGTAGTCGTTTTGAGATAATCCAGAAAGTCTTCGAAATTTTCATCTATATGCGAGGGCTTCGGTTTGAGCCAGATCTGTCTGTTTTCCATAGCAGTCTATTTATAAGTTGTCATAGTCATTTGTTCTTATAATTTCGTAGTATTCCATTCTCGGCATTTCATAGCTATTCCAATGTAGTGTTTGTAGCATTTCATAACTATTTATTTGTTTGTCGTCTTTCATTGCAACGCTGACCGGCCGGTCGAGTCCGTTTGGGGCAGGTAGCAGTGTAGGTATGCAAATGTAATGAATAGATGGTAAATGTGCAAAATCTTTGTGGAAATGTCGCTGAAATGGAAGCAGTAGCAATGAGTGATGATGCGGAACTTATCGACCTGTTTTCACCCGCTGATAGCTGCAGAGAGAACGGAAGAGGAGAGGTGTATAATGCTATCATTGCAAAGTTTGAGCAGACACTTGCAAGGGTTGATCAATACTTTGAGTCTACAGCATATCTCTTGGAAAGATGGGAGCAGGAGCGTCGAGAGAAAGAGGTTTATGTCGATAGCTGCCTAAATGAAGATGATTAGAGTAGTTATTCCTTAACATAAAGAAGGTAACAGTGTATCTAATAAACGATCTACTGCTTGATGAAAGCGATATGGTCACTTTGTAATGCTAGAGTGCCGCTTTACGACTTCTAAAGTGCCCATTTACGAGTCGTAAAGTGCCGCTTTAGCTCCTCTATCTTGCTATGTTAACTATCTGCTACACAGTTTTCTTCTTTCGGGACTCTGTTGTTGGCTGAGAAGGTATGCTGTCAGGCATGCCTTTTTTTCTTCGTTGCGATTTATCTTTTTTCCATTGTTGTTCTTTCGACAAATAGTTTGATAGAATCTGCTGGCGGTGCAGCAGCTCCGTCTTGGCGTATGGCGCGTTGCCAGGGGGTGTGACCGCAGCTCACGTATCAGCTCACGTATCTGACTGAAAAATACGTAAAATTAAAAAAAAACGTAAATAGTGGGCAGTCTGATTTTTTTTGATTTTCTTTGTGCGTCCGTTGCCGGTTTTATGAGTGAAATCGGCAACGGAACGATGAAAAACCACTGATAACTAATATACATGAAAATAATGAAGAATACTACTAAAACAATCGCCTGCCTGGCGGCTTGCCTGTGCGGCTTTTCTGCAGCTTCGGCGCAGGATGCCGATTTCGACTTGGGAAGCCAGCGTTCGGAAAAGCAGGACGTGCTCGCTGTGCCCGGAAAGAAACTCAATCACCGGGGAATTGTTGTCAATCCAGTGCCTCATGAAATGAAACTCGACGAGAAGGGTGCATCGCTCCCTTTTGCCGGCGGCTTTTTGCTGCAGGGGAAAAAGACGTGGTTTGAAAAGGATGTCGACCTGCTGAACCTGTATGTCAGGGGAGAACAGTCTGACGGAACGGATGCCCGTCCGGGCAAGAAGGGGGAACGCATGGACCAGAGGGGACAGCGCCTCCAAAAGGAGGGCAGCGGGCTTGGCGGCAAGCTTGCTCGCAAGGCGGCTGCGAAACCGGTGCGGCTGGAGGTGGACTTCGGTGCACGGAAGGCAGCAGCAAAAGGGGTGAAGCAGGTATCGGGCGCTTATCAGCTGCGCATCTCTCCGCGAGGGGTGTCGGTGCTGGGCTATGACGAACGCGGTGCTTTTTATGCGTTGCAGACGCTGCACCAGCTGATGGCTTCGGAGGCGGCGGCCGGAGGAAACCTGCCTTGTCTCACAATCAATGATTATCCCGACTTGCCCAACCGCGGTGTGGTGGAGGGCTTCTACGGCACTCCCTGGTCGCATGAGGTGCGCCTTTCGCTCATCGATACGTATGGCAAATACAAACTGAATACGTATCTCTATGGTCCGAAGGATGACCCTTATCACAGCTGCCCCAACTGGCGCAAGCCTTATCCTGAAAAGGAGGCGCAGCAGATTAAGGAACTGATTGATGCCTGCCGGCGCAACCGCGTGGACTTTGTGTGGGCCATCCATCCGGGACAGGATATCAAATGGAACGAGGAGGACTATGCTAACCTGGTGCAGAAGCTGGGCTGGATGTACGACCTCGGCGTGCGCTCGTTTGCCGTCTTCTTTGACGACATCACGGGCGAGGGTACGAATCCTGAAAAGCAGGTGGCGCTGCTCAACCGGCTGACGGATGACTTCGTGCGCACGAAGGGGGATGTGGCTCCGCTGATTGTATGTCCCACGGACTATTCGCGCCTGTGGGCGAACCCTTCGGAAGACGGTCCGCTGGCTATCTACGGCCGCCAGCTGTATCCTGAAATCAAGGTGTTCTGGACGGGCGACGTGGTGTGCAGCGACTTGACTCCGGAAACGATGAACTGGCTGAATTCGCGCATCAAGCGTCCGGGCTATTACTGGTGGAACTATCCGGTGACCGACTATGTGCGCCACATTCTGATGCAGGGTCCTGTCTACGGGCTCGATACCTCGCTCACCGACCGCGACCTCAGCGGCATCGTGAGCAATCCGATGGAGCATGGCGAGGCTTCGAAACTGGCGCTCTATGGGGTGGCCGACTATGCATGGAACACGGCTGCCTACAACCCGATGGACAACTGGGAACGCGGGCTGGTGGAGATGATGCCCGAGGCGCATGAGGCTTACCGCACGTTTGCCATCCACTCGTGTGACACGGAGAACGGTTACCGCCGCGATGAGTCGTGGGAGACGAAGACGTTCCGTGTGGCCAACTGGGATGAGGCGCTGGCGCAGGCTTTGTGGAATGAATATGATAAGGTGGAACGTACGCCTGCCATGCTCGAAAGGGGCTGTGACAACAAGGCGCTGCTGGCGGAACTTCGTCCGTGGCTGACGGAGTTCGGTAAGCTGGGTGTGCGCGGCAAACGGGCTATCGACCTGGCGCGCATCTATCGCGACGGCCGGGATAAGGCGGTGTTCTGGAATAATTATGTGGCGAATCTCATGGATGAGGACGCACGGAAGATGTATGAGGCTCACAAGCTGGGCACGATGAAGCTGCAGCCGTTTTATGAGAATGCCATGGATGATATGGCGTATGGATTTATGCAGCAGCTCACGGGTGAATTGCCGCTGGAATTCAAGGGTATGGGTTCGTTCAGCACGGCTCGTACGACGCAGGTCAAACTGATGCTCGACGGCAAGGATGATACGTACTACACGTCGGGCATGTCGCAGGGTCCCGGTGCGTGGATTGGTGTGGACTTGGGTTGTGTGCGCGATGTGAAGCAGGTGGAGATTCTGCAGGGACGCAACTCGGTGGATGATGTGGACTACTTCGACCATGCGGTGCTGGAGGTTTCGGCGGATGGCAAGGGGTGGCAGCCGCTCATGGACGGACTGAAGGAGCAGTATGAAATCCGCTGGGAGGGCAGTGCGGTGAAGGCGCGCTATGTGCGTTTGCGCCGGCTGGATTCGAAGCGTCAGAATTATGCGGCTGTCCGTTCGTTTACGGTGAATCCGATTCAGCCCGAGAATCTGGGCTTCCGGGTGGAGGCTGCTGACCTGAAGCCGGTGCTCAGTGCTTTCGACAGCCGTCTGACAACGGCTTATGCGTGCCGCGGTGCTTTCTCGTTTGAGGTGAAACCGGACACACAGAAGTATTATCTGCTCTTTGGCCGGTTGGCAGGTGATGGCAAGAAAGCTGTCAAGGTGAGTCTTTATGCTGCTTCCGGCGAGCGGCTGGCGCAGTTGCCGGTCACTGATTCTTTCTTCGAACTGCCTGTCAGCGAGCATGTGGCTAAGGTGCAGATTGAAGGTGAAGTGGATGTGTATGAGGTGATTGCAGTGAAGTGATGCGGTGTGTCGCTGCCTAAGAAAAGGATACACTCCCTCTATGATATGTTGCCCCCGTCAAAGCATTGCGGAAACGCTGTTTGCTTTGGCGGGGGCTTTCTTCTTATTTCTTCTGCCGGATTGGAGAGGGTGGCGGCAGGTATTCTGTGCGCAGGGCGTTTATAGCGGTGCTTTCCGGTTGCTCTGTTGTGACTTTTCTCTGGCCAGTTTTTGCATATCCACCGCCACGTCGTCTTCGTCCACGATCTCAACGCCTGTCATGGTCTCGATGATATCCTCCATGGAGACTACTCCCCGGAGGCAGCCGTATTCATCCTCAATGACGGAGATGTGTTCTCTCTTTTCCAGCATCTTTTCCCAAATCTGATAGACCGATTCGTCTTCGTGGAATGACAGGATGGGGCGCATCAGTTCGGATAGTTTCTTCTGGAACTTGTCGTCGGAGAGTCCTTTCAGTACGTCATCTTTCAATACATATCCGGTGATGTATTCTTTCGTTTGGTCGTAGACGGGGATGCGGGAGAAATTCCACGGCTTGTTTTCATAAAACTCCTTGAGTGTCAATTGCTGGAAGGCTGATTCCACTACGATGGATGGAGTCATGATTTCTTTGGCCTTGACGCCCGAAAGATGGATGCAGCTTTTGATGATTTTACTTTCCGATTCCCGGAACACGCCTTCGGTGGTGCCTACATCGATCATGGCTGACACTTCTTCACGGCTCACGGATGTTTGGTTTCCTTTCGGAGTGAACACCTTGGTGATTAATTCGGAAAGGAGCACCAGCGGGTAGGTGATGAAGATGAGAACGCGTATGATGCCGGTAGACGGCATGGCCAGTGTGCGCCAATAGGAGGCTCCGATGGTCTTGGGTATGATTTCAGACAGCACCAGAATCAGCAGGGTCAGTACTGCGGATATCACTCCGAAGTATTCTTCTCCAAAGAGTTTGATGGACTCCGCACCCACGCCGGCCGACCCTATGG
>Snoopy_p1__coassemble_767_pt1 | contig 16339 bp, 8 predicted proteins | sample Snoopy_p1__metabat2_high_PE_012 | metagenome-assembled genome bin Snoopy_p1 | reverse complement strand
ACTGCAGCAGAAGAATACTTCAGAAAAAAGTACTTCAAAGCAGCACACTGCAGCAAAAAAAAGACTTTTAAAGAAAAAAGACTTTTAAAGAAGAAGAATACTTCAGAAGAAAAAGCAAAAAGAGGGGGCATCACTTCAATAGCGATGCCCCCTCATTCTATTCTGTAATTAAGAAAGAAACGATCAGATACCCAACGATTTCTTCACAGCTTCCACTTTCTTCACAGCTTCTGCTTCAGCAGATGCATAGCAGTTAGCGCAGCCCATCTGACCCTTCACTTCCATGTAGAACTTAATCTTCGGTTCAGTGCCTGAAGGACGTACAGATACCTTGCTTCCGTCTTCAGTGAAATACTGCAGCACGTTCGAAGTTTCCGGCATATCGAGATCCGACACATTGCCTTCCGCATCCGTCTGCTTCAAAGTCTTGTAGTCTTTGCTCAGCACCACTTTCGAGCCACCCAGTTCTTTCGGAGGATTAGCGCGGAAGTTTTCCATCATCGCCTTGATTTCTTCAGCACCGCTCTTACCCGGTTTCACCACATTCACCGTTGTTTCCTTAGAGAAGCCATATTCCACATAGATATCCATCAAGATATCATACAGCGTCTTGCCCTGATCTTTGGCCCAAGCACAGATTTCAGCCAGCAAAGAGCAAGCAGAAACGGCATCTTTATCGCGCACAAAGTCTTCAGCCAAGAATCCGTAGCTTTCCTCACCGCCACCGATGTACTGCTGTTTGCCTTCGCGCAGACGAATTTCACGTGCAATCCACTTGAAGCCTGTGTAGCAGTCGAACATTTCCACGTTGTTCTTGTCGGCCACTGCCTTAATCAGTTCGGTCGTCACGATAGTCTTCACCACGAAGTCGCCCGGCTGCATCTTGCCCGTAGCCAGACGGTTTTTGATGATGTAGTACAAGAACAGCAGACAGGTCTGGTTACCGTTGACCAGCACCCATTCGCCCTTCTTGTCCTTGCAAGCCATACCCACACGGTCGGCATCCGGGTCACTGGCCATCACGATATCCGCATTGATTTTCTTAGCCAGTTCGATAGCCAGCGTCAGCGCTTCCGCATTTTCAGGGTTCGGAGAAACCACCGTCGGGAAATTACCGTCCTTCACCATCTGCGGTTCCACGAGGTTCACATTTTCAAAGCCCCATTCCTTCAGCGAGCGCGGAATCAGCGTACGTCCGGCACCGTGCAACGGAGTATAAACAATGTTCAAATCTTTCTGACGGCTGATCACTTCCGGGTCGATAGAGATACCATGCACCATTTCCAGGTACACTTTATCCACTTCCTCACCGATAATCTGAATCAGCTCCTTGTTGCCTTCAAACTTCACATCGTCCACAGAAACCTTGTTCACCTCATCAATGATAGCCGTATCGTGCGGAGCCAGCACCTGAGCACCGTCATCCCAATACGCCTTGTAACCGTTGTATTCGCGCGGGTTGTGGCTGGCAGTGATGTTGATACCGCTCTGACAGCCCAGATGGCGGATAGCGAAAGACACCTCCGGAGTAGGACGCAAGTCGTCAAACAGATACACCTTGATGCCGTTGGCAGAGAAAATGTCGGCAGAAATCTCGGCAAAGAGACGGCTGTTGTTGCGGCAGTCATGGCCCACCACTACAGAAATCTGGTCTTTACCTGCAAAACATTTGTTCAGATAGTTGGCCAAGCCCTGTGTAGCTAGACCCACTGTATAGATATTCATACGGTTGCTGCCCACGCCCATAATACCGCGCAGACCGCCTGTACCGAATTCCAAATCTTTATAGAAAGCTTCAATTAATTCTGTCTTATCTTCGCTGGCCAACATACGTTTCACTTCGGCCTGAGTTTCTGCGTCATAAGCCGGGGTTAGCCATTTCTCGGCTTTCTCAGTAACCTGCTTGATCAATTCTTGATTTTCCATTTCGATTATTATTTTTACGGTTAATAAATTATTTCAAACTTGTTCAGCTCACAAATGTAAAAGAATAAGTTTATAAAACCTAACGAATTAAAAGATTATTGCGTTTTATTTCACCAAATATCTTTCTCCGGTTTGCTTCACATACTCCTTCAAAAAGTCGGCAGGATATCCCGGACGGATAACGCCGGCCGGCTCACCGATTTCGTTCCGTTCAAACTGTCCGTTCTTCACGCGCTTCACCACCCCGTCGTTGTATTTCACAATCAGGAACGTTCCCAGCTGCTTCCAGGTTTCAAACGAGCTTTGCGCACACATATGAGTGTAGTTGGTGAGGAACTGCACAGCCGCCTTCTTGTCTTTTTCCAGCAAGCTTGCTGCTGTCTGTTCGATGCCTGCCTGTGCCTGAAGGAAGGTCGATTCAATCTCCTGCTGCGTAGCGCGCACATCACCCATCATCAGGTCGTAGCGCGGATACACCATGTTGGCCACCCAGTTGTAGATCCAGAAAGCCGAATTCCAAGAGAAAGTGATGTAGTCGGCCCCGTTCACCCGGGTGTAACATTCGGGCGCTTTCGTAGCACAGCAATACACCGGCACATACACCGTCATGTTGGCATCATCCACGCCAAACCACAGCACACCGCCCACGGCGTCGGGCATCGAAGCACGCATCTGAGCCACGAAGACGAAAGCCGACTGCTGCGTAGAGATGGGGCGTTCGTTGAAATATTTCTTGCCGTCCACTTCAAACTCGAGCGGAGAAAGGCGGTAGGGTGTCTTGTAGGGACCTGCACCGAAATCGTTGGTAATGTCCAGCGGCGTACCCTCATAATGGTCGCGCATCATCTGCTGCACATCCTGCACCGAAAGTTTGCGGTTGGGCTTGACGAAGAGCGGCATCGGCTCATCCGTTTCCCCCTGGATGTAGGGCAGCAATTCCTTCCCAAGGTCGGTATAGCGGTTGTAGAAACTCCACACACGCGCCTCGCAGTAACGGCGGGCACCGAAGTCGAGCGGTGCATACGCACGCGAGAAGCTGAAGTCCTTGTTCACGCCGCTGAAATATCCCTTTTCGCGGGCAAAAGAAATCACGTCGGGTGCATACAGGCAGTTGTCCTTATCGCTCATATTAAACTGATGGATGCGTGAATGGTTGGCATGCGCCGTGATGCAATCATCGGGCACCCGCACCGCTACCCACACCGCACCGCGGATACCGGGTCCCTTGCCGATCATCTCCATGATCCACACTTCATTGGGGTCGGCAATGGTAAACGACTCGCCGCTGCTGTAGTAGCCATACTCCTGCACCAGGTCGGTCATCACCTTGATGGCCTCGCGGGCCGTACGTGAACGCTGCAGAGCGATATAAATCAGGCTGCCGTAATCGAGGATACCCGTCGTATCACACAGTTCCGGGCGACCCCCGAAAGTCGTTTCGGCAATCGTGAGCTGAAACTCATTCATATTGCCAATCACGTTGTAAGTCTGACGTGCCTGCTCAATTTCTCCCAGATACTTGCCCGTATCCCATTCATACACTTTCATCATTGTGCCCTTGGGATACGTAGCCGCCGGATAATGATACAGTTCACCAAACAGCCCGTACGAGTCGGCCGAATAGGAAACAAGAGTCGACCCGTCGGCCGAAGCATTCTTGCCGACAATCAGGTTGGTACAAGCAAACGAGTTTGCCACAGCCGCCACCAATAAAGCAGCACACCACATGAGTTTTTTCTTCATATTACTATATTTTAAAAAATTGATTTTACTCAGTCAGTTCCTAATTTTATTCTATTTCTACTTTGTTCTATTTCTACTTTAAAATTCCAATTCCTCCCTATCATCTATCAATCGTAGAATTCTTCCTTCTTACTATTTGTTTTTTGTGCTGTTAAAGCAGAAAAAACGAGTTCAACAATTACCAGAAAAACGAGCTTAACAGTTACCAGACGAACGTCTCCCTCACCACCGACGTATTGCCGCAGGCATCCGTGGCCGTGAGTTCCACCACATGCTTTCCTCTCCGGGGCCAGCGCTTCTCATCCAGCTTACATTCCCAGACAGACTGCACGATATTGGGGCGTCCGAAGAGCGCAAACTCCCCGTCGATGGTGCCCCGGTAAGACACGATACCCGTCTCCTTGTCCTTCAGGCGGAACACCACCTTCCTGTTCTTGGCCCACTGCTGTTTGCCCACCGCCGTAATCTGCGGCGGCACCGTGTCCACAGCCACCGTAAACGTGCCCAGTTCGCGCACCGAAGCCACCAGCGCCCCATCTTCATACCGACCGCCCACACTGTATTTCCGGCCCTTCGCATTCACCCGGGCCACATAATACTTCGTTGAATCCTCCACCGGGCGGTTGCGCAAAGCAATGCGCAGCTTGGCCGCCCCGTGCAGCGGCACCGGCCGGCTGCTCACCTGATACGTATGCGCCACCGCCCCGCTATCCGTTTTCAACGAGCGGCTGAGCAGACAATCGTCATACAGCATCCCGCGGGGGATAACCAGGTGAAATCCCGGATCCTGCAACACATTCACCCGGTCCCAAGCCAGAAACGACCGGTCGAGGCGATCCACCGCCGGCACCGGCTGCTTGCGTCCGCGCACCGTGAAGCGACACTTCGACACATTGCCAAACACATCCGAGAGCGTATAGACAAAGCGGTAATCGCGCTCCTCATCGATGCAGATCAGGCCCCGCTGCCCGTTAGCCGCCTGCAGCATCCGGAGACGGTTGCCGGGTTCGACAAACGACTTCATGTAGCTGCCATACGTCCACGAGTTGATCATCCGGTTTTCCTCCTGCGAGAAGCGGTCCACCGTGCTGCGGAACACCTCCTCGCCGTCCACCTCCAGCACCACCGAATACACCCCGTAATGATTGTGCACCCCGTCCATATAGTCATACGCCTTGATACCCACACCGATCAGGCCCCACGCCTGCACCGGTGTCTGGCGGTCGAGAGCCACCGCCTTCGGCTTCTGCTGTCCGTCCACCACTCCCCGTCCCAGCTGCGGAAACACCATCAGTCCGCTGGCCTTGGGAGCGCGCGTATCCTTGATTTTCGAAGCAAAGAAAGGCATCGGGTCCACATAATCGCCCGACTCCGTTTCAAACAAGTCGAGATGCAGATGCGGTCCGAACGAATAACCCGTATTGCCGCTCCAGGCAATCTGCTCCCCCCGCCTCACCGGATACTCGTCCGGCTCGGGCACGATCTCCACCTCCCAGCTCTCCGAGTCATACTGCAGCATCTCCACCCGCTGGGCGATAGCCGGCATAAAGCCGTCCAGATGGCGGTTCACCGTGTGATAGCCGTTGTCATAGTGCACATCGAGCACATAGCCCGATCCGTTCGTCACCCGGATACGCGAAATATACCCGTCGGCCAACGCCCGCACCGGCTTGCCTACCACGCCCCCCGTCTTGAAATCAAGTCCTCCGTGGAAATGATTGGAGCGCAGCTCACCGAAGTTTCCGCTCAGCGTAAGCGGAAAGTCGAACGGCGGCACCATCGTCGGGCGTTCAGCAACCTCCGCTTGCAGATTCTGCAAATCCTGCGGGTCCTGCAAACCCAGCTGATGCTGACTCGCCTGATGCGGGTCCTGCTGATACTGATCCTCACTCGGCTGATGCAGGTTCGGCTGAGCGTAGAGGGCACAGCAGGCAGTAAGCAGCCAGCCCGCCGCCATTTGCCTGGGCAGAAAGTCCTTCATACCTCCTTTTATCATTGTTTTCAATACCCATTCTTTTATTCTCATTCTATTACTCAATTTATTTTCTGCTTTTATCCGTTTATTTCCGATATCAGACTGCTTTACTCCGATATCCGACAGTTTTATTACAGATATCAGACAGTTTTATTACAGATATCAGACTGCTTAATTCTGATTCTCTCCGCAAATGTACATTATTCTCCGAAAAAAAAGAAATATCGCTCTACAGCAAAACTGCAGTAAGCTGCTCGAAAGCGAAAATCAAAACAACAACTGACACAACTGATACAACTGATTCGACTAATTAACTGATACAACTGATTCAACTAATTAATTAATTCGACTGATTCGACTCATTCAACAAGGAGAAATGGAAGCAATAAAGAGCAAAAAGCAAGTTAATTAATCTTTTAATTGTCGTTTTAAACCCTCTTCAGGTAGCAAAATAGCATTTAATTGCTTATTTTTGCGACGTTTTTAATCATATATAAAAATAAAGAGATCAATGAGAATGTGTGTAAAAGTAATGGCCACGGCCATTGCATGCATATTGCTGAGCAGCGAAACATGCCCGGCCTATGCATCCATCCCCGCTACAGAAAGTCTGAGCTGGTTTAAGAAAAAGAAGAAACCGGCAGAAAAAAACGAGGAAAAAAGTAAAACTGACTACGAAAAACTCACAGAAGGTAGTCAGACCACTCCCGGCATGTTTGCCGTACATAAGAAAGACAACGATTATTATTTTGAGGTGCCCACCTCCCTGCTTGGCCGTCATCTGCTGATAGTCAACAAGCTGCAGCGTGTTCCTTCGGAGCTCAACGAAGCCGGAGTGAACCGCGGTGTAAACTATGAGAATCAGATGATCAGCATGGAATGGGACAAAGCCAGCGACCGTCTGATGTACCGCCAGGAACGTCCGCTTCCGCTCTCGCCGGCAGGTGATGCCATTTCTCAGTCGGTGAAAGACAACTTCATCTCTCCGCTCATTGCGTCGTTCAAGATAGAAACTGTCAATGCCGACTCCACGGCTTTGGTCATCAAGGTGAACGACATCTACAACGGCACGGAGACCAGCATCAACAACGTGTTTACCAACATCAACCTGGGCACGTCGGCCATCAAGAACCTGTCGCGCATCCTGTCCATCAAGTCGTTCCCCAACAACGTGGTAGCCACTTCCGAGCTCACCACCCGGGTAACGGAGGGCACCACTACCATCTACGTCACGGTGGAAGTCAGCTCGTCTATCCTGCTGCTGCCCGAAAAACCGATGATGGGACGTTTCGACAACCAGAAAGTGGGCTATTTCACCAACCCGCTGCTCACCTTCAGCGATGCGCAGCAGGGCACCACTAAGACCCACTACATCACTCGCTGGCGCATGGAGCCCAAGCCCGAAGACCGTGCGGCCTACCTGCGCGGCGAACTGGTGGAGCCTGCCAAGCCCATTGTGTTCTATATCGACCAGTCCACTCCCTACCAGTGGCGTTCGTACATCAAGAAGGGCATCGAAGACTGGCAGGTAGCGTTTGAACGCGCCGGCTTCAAGAATGCCATTCAGGCGCGGGAGGTGACCGACAGCATGCACATCGACATGGACGACGTGAACTACTCCGTGCTGACGTATGCGGCTTCGGAAAAGAAGAATGCCATGGGTCCGTCGCTGCTCGACCCCCGCTCGGGCGAGATTCTGGAAGCCGACATCATGTGGTGGCACAATGTGCTGTCGATGGTGCGCGAATGGATCACCGTGCAGACGGGTGCCGTGTGTGAGGATGCCCGCAAGGTGCAGCTGCCCGAAGCGCTCATGGGCGATGCCATCCGCTTCGTAGCCTGCCATGAGGTGGGCCACTCGCTCGGTCTGCGCCACAACATGATGGGTTCATGGGCGTTCCCCACCGACTCGCTCCGTTCGGAGGCGTTCACCTCGCGCATGCACTCCACGGCTTCGTCTATCATGGACTATGCCCGCTTCAACTACGTGGCGCAGCCGGGTGACGGAGTGAAGGTGCTCTCTCCGCACATCGGTCCCTACGACCTGTTTGCCATCGAATACGGCTACCGCTGGTATGGCAAGGAAACACCCGAGGCAGAGAAAGACCTCCTCATGGATTTCCTGAGCCGCCACACCGACCGTCTCTATAAGTACAGTGAAGCGCAGGATGTGCGCGATGCGGTGGACCCGCGTGCACAGAACGAGGACTTGGGCGACGACCCGGTGCGTTCTTCTCAGCTGGGCATTGCCAACCTCAAGCGCATTGTGCCGCAAATCCTGGCTTGGACCACTACGGGCGAAAAGGGGCAGACGTATGAAGAAGCTTCGCGCCTGTACTATGCGGTCATCAACCAGTGGAACAATTATCTCTATCATGTGCTGGCCAACATCGGCGGTATCTACATCGAGAACACCACGGTGGGCGACGGCGTGAAGACCTACACGTTTGTGGAGAAAGAGAAGCAGCAGGCAGCGTTGAAGTTCCTGCTCGATGAAGTGCTGACCTACCCCGCCTGGCTGTTTGACACAGAAGTGGGACAATATACCTACCTGCTGCGCAACACCCCCGTGGGACCGCAGGAGAATGCGCCCACACAGATTCTGAAGAATGCACAGGCCTACATCCTGTGGGACTTGCTGGGCAACAACCGCCTGATGCGCATGATTGAGAACGAATCGGTAAACGGCAAGAAGGCCTTTACGGTGGTGGAACTGATGGACGGGCTGCACAAGAGCCTCTTCGGCATCACCGAACGCGGCGGCACTCCGAACGTGCTCGAACGCTCGCTGCAGAAGAACTTCCTCGATGCGCTGCTCACGGCTGCTGCCGAACCCGAAGCGGTGAAAATCAACAAGAAGCTGGCCGACGACCACTTCCTGCTCGACCATGCTACGCATTTCTGCAGCTGCTATGCAGCCGAACAGAAAGCGCTTCACCAGGCTGCCCACTCAGGAGCCCTGCAGCCCGCCGACCGCATGGGTGCACCGCGTGTACTCAATTTCTACGGAAGCCAGCTGAACCGCATCTCGGATGCCATTTCAGTGAAACGCGGCGAACTGCTGCGCATCAAGAAGCTGCTGCAAGGCCGCCTCGGCACCTCGGACATCGCTACGCGCTATCATTATGAAGACATGATTCTGCGCATCAACACAGCGCTGGGCATCCGGTAAGCAAGAAGCTTCCGGTAAATAAGAAGCTTCCGATAAATAAGAAGCTACCGGTAAGCAAAGTGAAAAAGATTGTATTTAAGGATTGATTACGGATTCTATATAAAGATACATTCTGTTAGTATATAAGAATTCATTAAAAACCACAGATTTTTTTGGATGAGAATTAAATTTCTATGCATTTTGCTGTGTCTGTTTGCCTGCTCATCGGCCTTTGCCGGTGGGGCAAGCCACACAGCCATCGCCAGCCAATCCGGCCGCGCCCTGTCGGTCGGAGAAGTAAGACTGGCAGCAGCCGGAGAAGTAGGACTGACGTCCGCCGGCCAAGCCGACCGCACAGTAACCGGTATCGTTCTTTCGGGAGAAGACAACGAACCCCTCATCGGTGCATCGGTGTATGTACATGTCGACGAACTGAAGAAAATCGGCGCATCGCAAACCTCGCTCGGTACCATTACCGATATCGACGGCAAATTTACATTGGCTGTCCCCGAAGGGGTGACTCAGCTGTGCTGCAGCTACATCGGTTTTGAAGAACAGGTGGTGCCGCTGCAGGCCGACAAGAAGAGCTACCGCATCGTGCTGCAGACCACTTCACATACGCTGGCCGACGTGGTGGTAACGGGTTATCAGACCCTGGAACGCCGCAAACTGACGGCAGCCATCACCAAGGTAGACCTCTCTGATGCCATCGTGGGTGCCACAAAGAGCATCGACCAGGCACTGACCGGCCAGATTGCGGGTGTGGCTGTGAGCAACACGACGGGCACCCCGGGTGCTCCGGCCCGTATCCGTATCCGCGGTACGGCTTCGCTCAACGGCACGCAAGACCCCCTGTGGGTGCTCGACGGCATTCCCCTGGAGGGCACCGACATCCCGAAGATGGATGCCAACGGGTCGGACAACGACATTGTCAACATCGGCCAGTCGTCTATCGCCGGCATCAGCCCCAACGACATCGAAAGCATCACCATCCTGAAGGATGCGGCAGCTACCGCCATCTACGGTGCGCGCGCGGCCAACGGGGTGATTGTGGTGACCACCAAGCGCGGACGGAGCGGCAAGCCGGTGGTGAACTTCAACACGAAGCTGACTTATACGCCCAATCTCGATACCTCGCGCCTCAACCTGCTCACATCGGAAGAGAAGGTGAACCTCGAACTGCAGCTGATGCAGGAGAAGCCGTTCGACTACGGCGGCTGGGGAGCCATGTTCATGCCGGTGTATCCCGAAAAGGGAGGAGTGGCGCAGATTCTGAAGAAGCACAACCTGCTCGACACGTACCGTGAAAAGGGATGGGACGGACTCTCTCCGGCGGCTCAGGCTGAAATCAACCGCCTGCGGGGCATCCATACCGACTGGAACGACATTCTCTTCCAGGATGCGCTGACGCAGGAATACAACCTCAGCCTGTCGGGCGGAAGCGAGAAGGTGACCTACTACAACTCGCTGGGCTTCACCCGCGAGAACAGCAACGTGCCGGGGGTGAGCATGAGCCGTTTCAACCTCACGAGCAAGACCAGCTACCAGCTCAGCAAGCTGCTGAAGGTGGGGCTGTCGGTGTTTGCCAACCGCCGCAAGAACACATCGTTCATGACGGATACATACGGACTCACCAACCCGGTGTACTACTCGCGCATTGCCAATCCTTACTTCGAGCCGTTTGATGCGGCGGGAGGCTACCTCTACGACTACGACGTGACGGGTTCGGAAACCGACCTGAAGCGCGGATTCAACATCTTTGAGGAACGGTCCAACACCAGCAAGGAGGCCATCAATACGGCGGTCAACTCCATCTTCGACGTGGAATTGCGCTTCAATGACCAGTGGAAGCTCACTTCGCAGATCGGTGTGCAGTGGGAACAGCTCTCGCAGGAGGAGTATGTGGGCATGAATAGCTTCAACATGCGCAACCAGCGCGAATCGAACACGTTCTACAAGGACGGGGTGAAGAAGTATATCATTCCCGAAGGCGGCATGCTGAAGAATACGGCGGCCACCACCTCACAGATTACCTGGAAGACGCAGGGTGAATACAAGAACACCTTTGCCGATATCCACGACGTGCAGATCATGGCGGGCTCGGAAATCCGCAAAAACTGGTATGAAAACCACGTATCGACGGGCTACGGCTACGACCCCAAGACGCTCAACTTCAAGAACCTCAACTTCAAGGACGAGGCTCAGGCCAACGAGAGCCGCTGGAAACTGAAGAATGAAATCTACCGCGAGAACGCCTATGCGTCGTTCTTTGCCAACGGGTCGTATTCGCTCTTAGGCCGCTACACGCTGGGCGGTAGCATCCGTATGGACGGGTCCGACCTCTTCGGGGTGGACAAGAAATACCGCTTCCTGCCCATCTACTCGGTGAGCGGACTGTGGCGTCTGTCGAGCGAGCCCTTTATCCAGCAGCACCAGAAGTGGATAGACAACCTCGCACTGCGCCTGTCATACGGTATCCAGGGAAACATCGACAAGAACACGTCGCCCTTCCTGCTGGGTAGCTACAAAAACACGAGCCTGCTGCCGGGTGCGTTTGAAGACTATATCACCATCGACAGTGCGCCCAACAGCAAGCTGCGCTGGGAGAAGACAACGTCCTACAATGTGGGGCTCGATCTGGCTGTGCTCAATCAGGCCATCAACTTCAGCCTCGACTATTACTACCGCAAGGGTACCGACCTCATCGGCTACAAGATGCTGCCGCTTGAGAACGGATTTGAAAGCATGGCTATCAACTGGGCCAGCATGTCGAACCAAGGGGTGGAGGTGAACCTGCAGACACGCAACATCACCACCAAGCATTTCTCGTGGTACACGTCGTTCAACTTTGCCTACAACCAGAACAAGGTGCTGCGGGTGATGACGGACAAGAACCAGACGACGCCGAGCCTGGAGGGACACCCCGTGGGTGCGGTGTTCAACATCAAGACGAAGGGCATCCATCCGGAAACGGGACAGATTCTGCTGGAAGACAAGGACGGCCGGGCGGTAACCGTGGACGAGCTGTTCCGCATGCAGCCCAGCGGCAACCTCGACGGCATCTATTCCATCGGGGCTTCCACGGAGGAAATACGCAATTTCTACCGCTATGCGGGCACCACGGATGCTCCCTACACGGGCGGACTGATGAATACGTTCAACTACCGGGGCTGGGAGCTGAACGTGAACTTCAGCTACACGCTGGGGGCACACGTGCAGACCACGCCTTCGTATCTGGTTTCCGACCTCGACCCGGGCATCAACATGAACCGCGACGTGCTGAACCGCTGGACGCCTGCCAACAAAAACGGCTCGCTGCCGGCGCTGGCCACCTACAACACCAACCCGGCCGACTATTACCTGTTCAGCACCCGCCGCGACATCTACAAGTCGCTCGATATCTGGACACGCCGTCTGAGCTACGTGCGCCTGCAGAACGTGCGCCTGGCCTACCGTCTGCCGTCCCAGTGGCTGCAGTCGCTGCACATCGGCAGTGCTACCGTGGGCATCGAGGGACGTAACCTGCTGGTGTTCGGCTCCAGCTACAAGAACTACATGGACCCGGAGTCGATGAGCAACCTCTACTCCACGCCCGTTCCGAAGTCGGTTACGTTCAATCTCAGCCTCAATTTCTAAGAGGCAGAGGAAGGGGTCCAAACGAGTTTGAAAAGGCCCCCATTAAACAATAAATTAAGGTAGAAAAAGAAAATGAAGAAAATGAAAAATAGAACTAAAATAGGAAAGCTGATGGCAGGCATGCTGATAGCAGGAAGCCTGATGCTGGCCTCGTGCGACAGCTATCTCGACATCCAGCCTGTGGGAAAGGTGATTCCCAACTCGCTGGCCGAACACCGCGCCCTGCTCACCACGGTGTATGACACCAAGCTGATGGACAAGGCTGTGACCGAGCTGCGCACCGACCTGGCACAAGTGAACCCTTCGAGCACCACCTCATTCAACACCTACGGGGAGATTGAGATCTGGAACGACCTCCATCCCAAGGCAGGTACCCGCGAGTTTACCTGGGACAAATACTACACCAACATCTTCTATGCCAATGCCATCATCGACAAAGGCGAAAAGATGACGGAAGGCAGCCTGGACGACATCCACCAGCTGATGGGAGAAGCCCACCTGCTGAGAGCCTACATGCACTTCACACTGGTCAACCTTTACGGCCAGCCGTACACCAAGCCGGGCGCTCCCGACACGAAAGCGGTGCCCGTGAAGCTCAGCCTCGACCTCGAAGAAGTGCCCGTGCGCAGCACCGTGAGTGAGGTGTACAGCACCATTCTCAGCGACATCGAGCAGGCACGCGCCCTCATGAACCGCCAGCAGTGGGAAGAGCCCTACCGCTACCGCTTCTCTGCCCGCGCAGTAGATGCCATGGAAGCCCGCGTGCGCCTGTACATGGGCCAGTGGGAAGAAGCCTACAACGCAGCCGAACGGGTGCTGGCCCAGCAACCGGCGCTGGAAGACCTGAACAAGAAAGACTGCAAGCTGCCGTGCGATTACCGTTCGGCAGAGATGATCACCGCCTACGAGCTGTTCAACGATGACGTTACCTCGGCTCTGATCCTCACTCCGGCCTTTATCGCTACCTACGATGCCGGTGCCGACCTGCGTCTGGGCAAGTACTTCACCCGGAGCGAAGAAGGCCACACCATCTCCATCAAGAGCGGCAAAGCCGAGCAGAAGTGCACCTTCCGCACCGGCGAGCTCTACCTCACGGCTGCCGAAGCTGCTGCCCGCCTGAACCGGCTGCCCGCTGCCCGCCAGCGACTGCTGCAGCTGATGGAGAAGCGCTACACTGCCGCAGGCTATGCAGCAAAGAAGAAAACGGTGGAGCAGCTCTCGGCTGATGCCCTGCTCACCGAAATCCTCAGCGAGCGCGCCCGCGAACTGGCCGTGGAAGGCCACCGCTGGTTCGACTTGCGCCGCACCACCCGTGGGCGCATCGAAAAGACGGTGAAGGACAAACGCTATGTGCTGGAGCAGGACGATGCCCGCTATACGCTGCGCATCCCGCAGGCTGCCATCGAAGCCAACCCGGGCTTGCTGAACTGAAAAGCATCCGGCAGAGAAAAGCCGGAAAGCCTCTTTGATTAAAAACAAAAAATAAGGTATTGAAACTCCATCCGCCGGTTTTCAATACCTTATTTTTTTCACCCTATTTTTTTACCCTATTTTTTCACCCCCTCAGCCTGCGCCAGTTTCCCGTTCAGTCAGCCAATTTCTATTCACTTTGGAAAACCCAAAGCTAAAATGGAAAAAATACAATTTCTCATACGCACTATTCTTAAAAATTACGAATTTGCTTTGTAACAGATACTTCCATAAACACGTTATGAACCCGTTGACTTAATTCTTAAAGATTTCTTCTGTCCCGATTCAAGACATGTTTTATAAAGTAAAAAACTGCAATTCCTATAATCGGAATAAGAAAAACCAGCAACGAATAAATCACTTTCATAAAAGTGGTATCGCAAGATGTAATTATATGATATAATACAGCTATATTCAGCAAATAGATAGCCGCAATAAAAATATAGTCCATAGTCTTAAAATAAAAAGTTAATTCTCCATTCCCAGCATCTAAATCATAATAACCTGCAAAGGTTACATATTTCTACTTGCCTCAACAATGAATCAAACATATCATACAATATGCACTACAAATATAACAAAGTATTATAATAAAAAAATCCCCCTGTGCAACTTCCCCTTGTGCAACTTTTTTCCCCCGTGCAACTTCCCCCCCTATGCACTCATGCAAATTCTGATTACATTCGAGCATTTCGATTACAAACAAAAATCCCTAACTTTATATTTATTTTGTGACGTTTTTTCCCTGCTATATTCTCCCCAATAATGATTTCTCCCACATGAACATACGAAAGCTACAGATAGAATGAAACACACTGCAGGTGTGAACTTGCCGTGATAAAGGATGCAGACAACCTGCTATTGACAGGCTAATCCGGCGGCTAAATGCAGCCAACGATGTATACAATATATGATTTAAAACAACTGTACTTGCCATAGAATAATTGCATAGGACTTCTTTCAAGGAAGAAGTCTTGTTAATCATTCCTGCAAGACGGGACGCAGTACTTACTAACATGTAATTTTAAGGAGAAAAGAGCCGTCCCATTACTTTCAACCACAGCCGGAGCCATGTCGAATTGCCGAGGTAATGTAATTTCCCCTCAGGTATAAACCTGATTTGCACTGCAAATATAAAGGTTATAATGCTGAGCAGCGCAAATCTGAGTCTTAATTCTTGTTAATCAAAAACTAAAAGAACAGGAAATACATCCGGATATTACAACACTGTTTCAGTTTTTTCCAATCCACCAGCCTTTCTATGGATGCTGCATCCAGCACCAAAGCTGTATCCAGCCCAATCAGCTGCATCCAGCACCAAAGCTGCATTCATCCCAATCAGCTGCATTCATCCCAATCAGCTGTATTCAGCATGGCAGCAGTATTCATCCCAATCAGTTGTGACAGTTGTGTCAGTTGCAAAATCCGGATTCAATCCCAACGATAAGTGCGCCGGGCAGCTTCTTCGAATGAAGATACGAGCTCGGCCATCACTTCGCTCACGGGCTGCAAGCGGTGGACAAGCGCAGCCGCCTGCCCTATCTCCAGCTCACCTTCGTCCAGATCTCCCTCAAAAATACCCTTCTTAGCACGTCCCCTGCCCAAGAGCGTCTTCAGTTCTTCCACGGCAGCACCGCGGTCTTCGGCCGCCTCCACAGCATCACGGAAGGAGTTTTTCACCAGCCGGGTGGGCACCAGTTTCTTGAGAAGAAGCTTCGTGTCGCCCTCTCCCAAGCGCAGACAGCGCTCCTTGAACGGAGTGCTGGCAGAGCTCTCCTGCGTCAAAGCAAAGCGGGTGCCTATCTGCACTCCCTCAGCTCCCAGCGCCATGGCAGCCAGTATGCCTTCGCCCGTGGCGATGCCGCCAGCAGCTATGAGAGGAAGCGCCACAGCCGAGCGCACGCCGGGCAGCAGACAGAAGGTGGTGGTTTCTTCCCGCCCGTTGTGTCCGCCCGCTTCGAAGCCTTCGGCCACCACGGCATCCACACCGGCTTCCTGGCATTTCACGGCAAAGCGGGAAGAGGAAACGACATGCACCACGGTGATGCCGTGCTCTTTGAGCCAGGGAGTCCACGTCTTGGGATTGCCGGCCGAGGTAAACACAATCTTCACCTGCTCCTCCACTAAGAGCTGCATTATTTCTTCCACCTGCGGATAGATGAGCGGCACGTTCACGCCGAAGGGAAAAGGCGTGGCTGCCTTGCACTGACGGATGTGATGGCGCAGGGTGTCAGGATGCATGGAGCCTGCACCCAGCAGACCCAGTCCGCCTGCATTGCTCACCGCAGCGGCAAGATGCCAGCCGCTGCACCACACCATCCCTCCCTGAATAATGGGGTATCGGATTCCGAATAGAGAAGTTATTCTGTTCATAAGCCTGCGAAAAAAAGGATAAAATAAGAGCAGCCGGAGCCCCTACCACCAGCGATAGCCGGAGC
>Snoopy_p1__coassemble_576_pt1 | contig 20414 bp, 23 predicted proteins | sample Snoopy_p1__metabat2_high_PE_012 | metagenome-assembled genome bin Snoopy_p1 | reverse complement strand
CGTTCTTGTATTCCATTTTGCTCCGGATATTTTCTCTGGCAGAAAAATGAAATTCCTGAATACCGGTTTCAGCTGCAATATGGGCAATGTTCTTTTCGTTCACCCCACATCCCGCCAGCAAGATGATTCGTCCGTCGGCTTTCCGTTGCAGTTCTTTTAATAGAGGGATGCCCTGTTCGGCAGTGGCCTGCTGACCGGAAGTCAGTATGCGGTTGCATCCCAGTTCGATGATCTGTTCCAAAGCTTTCTGTGGGTTCTTACACACGTCGAATGCCCGGTGGAAGGTGACAGACAGCCCCTGTGAGGCCTCCATCAGCTGGCGCATCAGGTGCATGTCGATTTCACCGTCGGCCGTGAGGCAGCCGAATACAACGCCGTCGGCACCCAGTTGCTTGGCCATTTCTATATCTTTGAGCATAGCTTTTGCCTCCAAAGTAGAATAGAGAAAATCTCCTCCTCTGGGGCGTATGATGACATGAAGACGGGTGCTTTTCAGCACTTCGCGGGCTGTAGCAATCTCACCGTAAGAGGGAGTTGTACCTCCTTCCGGAATGCCGGCGCAGAGTTCTACTCTGTCGGCACCTCCTTCTTGGGCTGCCACGCAACTTTCCACTGAGTTGGTGCAAATTTCAAATTGATATTCTTTCATGGAAATAGGAATAAAGAGTGGGTAAATAAAAAAGGGCGAATTTCTTCGCCCTTTCAGTTCTGTTATTTTTTCTTTGTTATTTTGCGAAGCTTACAGCACGGGTTTCGCGGATAACAGTAATTTTCACTTGACCCGGGTAAGTCATTTCATCTTGAATCTTCTTCGCGATTTCACCCGACAGACTTTCTGTCTGCTTGTCATCAATCTTATCTGCACCTACAATCACGCGGAGTTCACGTCCTGCCTGAATAGCGTAGGTCTTGGTTACTCCCGGATATGACATCGCCAATTGTTCCAAGTCGTTCAGACGTTTGATGTATGCCTCTACAATTTCACGGCGGGCACCCGGACGGGCTCCGGAGATGGCATCACACACCTGGACGATAGGAGCCAGCAGACTGGTCATTTCCGTTTCGTCATGGTGAGCACCGATGGCATTGCAGATGTCAGCTTTTTCCTTGTATTTTTCAGCCAACTTCATACCAAGCAAAGCGTGTGGCAATTCTGGCTCTTCATCGGGCACTTTACCGATGTCATGCAACAGACCGGCACGTTTGGCTTTCTTCGGATTCAAGCCTAATTCCGATGCCATTACCGCACACAGATTGGCTGTTTCGCGGGCATGCTGCAGCAGGTTCTGGCCATAAGAAGAACGGTATTTCATCTTACCGATGATACGAATCAGTTCGGGATGCAAGCCATGGATACCCAAGTCGATCGTGGTACGTTTACCTGTTTCGATGATTTCTTCCTCCACTTGCTTGCGGACCTTAGCCACTACTTCTTCAATGCGGGCAGGGTGAATACGGCCGTCGGTTACCAGTTGGTGAAGAGCCAGACGGGCAATTTCACGGCGCACAGGGTCGAAGGCCGAAAGAACAATTGCTTCCGGAGTATCGTCAACAACGATTTCCACGCCGGTAGCTGCCTCCAGTGCACGGATGTTCCGTCCTTCACGTCCGATGATACGTCCCTTGATTTCGTCAGATTCAATATGGAATACGGTAACCGAGTTTTCGATAGCCGTTTCAGTAGCTACGCGCTGGATAGACTGTACGACGATACGTTTAGCTTCCTTGTTGGCTGTCAGCTTGGCATCGTCCATGATGTCATTGATGTAAGACTGTGCCTGAGTTTTGGCTTCCTCTTTGAGTGATTCTACCAAACGCTCTTTTGCTTCTTCTGCAGATAAGCCGGAGAGTGCTTCCAGCTTTTCAATTTCCTGCTGTTGCAGTTTGTCAAGTTCCTCTTTTTTCTTGTCTACAATCACCAGTTGGGCTTCGAGATTCTCCTTGATGGCTTCGATTTCCATCTTCTTGCGTTGATTCTCTTCGTGGCGCTGACCCAATACGATTTCGCGCTGTTTCAGCTTGTTTTCAGCTTGCTGAATCTTTTGATTGCGAACGGCCACTTCTTTCTCGAGGTCTGCTTTCTTGTTCAGGAACTTCTCCTTCACTTCCAGCAGTTTGTTTTTCTTGATGACTTCTGCTTCAGCTTCTGCCTCTTTCAGTATGTTTTCATATTTGGATTTCAGTCCGTATCTGAAAAACATGTACGAAAGGACACCTCCTACGATGAAGCAAGCAATAGATGCTGCTATAATTGCTATCATTTTACATTAATTTAATATATAAATAAAAACGCACTGCATCTGCTCGAACAGAAATCTGCTTGAACAGCATACAGTGCGTGGTTGTTTTTCTTCCATCATTCATGAATCCTTGTTTTGATGATTATTCACTTTTCAGGTAATCATCCAACAATTCATCCAATTCTTTCAATTTCTTTGGATAGGGACTGACGTCATTCTGTTTCAATTCTTTCAGCCTTTCCAACGAAAAAAAATAGGCTACCATAGGGATTATCATTTCAGGCTTCAGTACCTTAAATTTTTCTCTCAGTTCACCGATCTTTATATTCACCTGCTTAGCAGCTTCCCTGGCTATTTCTTCATCTTCGCGATTAATGAATACAGGGTAAGTGATACCTGCTATGTTCAGGTTAATCCTTATCTTATCGTTCATACATCTACTTCAAATTATTCATTCAACAGGGCGATGCATTTATCGACTTCACGCACTAGTTTCGACAATCGCAACTTCGTCTCTTTTACGTCGCTGCCGTTCAGGCTGATTGCCGTTGCTGTTTTTAGATTTGTATAGCTGACTTCCAAATTGTCATATTGAGCTTGAACCTTTTCATTTTTAAGTTTCTCCAAGTCGAGAAGTCGTTTCAGCTCTGCATTTTCACGCTTTAACTCGTCGTGTAAATAGATCAAATGCCGCAGCTTGGTCTCAAAGGTATTCAATAACTTTTTATCTTCTTCTGTCATTACTACACCAAAATTGTACACAAAAATACGATTAAGTCTGATATTACAAAAACTTTTCCCTATAAAATGTTCGTTTTGTTGAAAAATAAATGGTGATGGAGGTGGGGGACTGACGGAAGACTTTCATAATGAATGGGGAAAAAGATAGGGGGAAATTCGGAAAAAATATATCTTTGCGGTTGAGAATCATTAAAGAGTAAGATATGTTGAAGATATTAGTGACCTATGCTGTGCAGGATGAATTTGTAGAAATCAAGTGGCCCGATGTTCAGCTGTTTTATGTGCGTACAGGGATTGGAAAAGTGAAATCGGCGTTCCACCTGGCCGAAGCTATTCATCAGGTGCAGCCCGACCTTGTGCTGAATATGGGAAGTGCCGGTGCGGTGAATCATCAGGTGGGTGATATATTTGTCTGTCGCAGGTTTGTGGACCGTGATATGCAGAAAATGAAGGCGTTCGGGCTGGAGTCGGAGATTGATTCATCGGCTCTGCTGGCGGAAAAAGGTTTTTGCGTGCATTGGACCGAAGAGGGTGTTTGCAATACAGGGGATGGCTTTATGACGGAACTGGCTGATGTGTGCGGGGATGTTGTCGATATGGAGGCCTATGCCCAGGCTCTTGTGTGTCAGTCGAAAGGCATTCCGTTCGTTTCTGTGAAATATGTGACCGACATTATCGGGCAGAACTCGGTGAAACATTGGGAAGACAAGTTGGCGGATGCCCGTGAAGGGTTGTCTCACTTCTTCAACGTCTTGAAAGAGAGAATATGATAGCTCACGGCGACAGCCAGCAATGCCAGCAGGCATTGTATCCATGTGTGGGAGACGAGAAAGAAGATGCCATAGAGCAGGGTGCCCCACAAAAGTGAGAGCGAGGTGATTTTAGCGCGTAGCGGAATCGCTTTGTTTTCGCGGAAATTGCGGATGTAGGTGCCCAGTTGCGGATGATGGAGCAGCCATTGGTACAGACGTTCCGACCCTCTGAAGTAGAGGGCAGCCGTGAGCAAAAGGAAAGGGGTAGTGGGCAGTAAAGGCAGAAAAATGCCGAGAATGCCGAGCGCCAGCGATATGCTTCCTAAGACAATGTATAGCGTTTTCATGTGGCAAAGATAGTGATAAATGAGGAAAAAAGCACATTTTTGCTACATGAAAACGCTATTTTGTATTATCTTTGCCGTTGCATTGAGGTGACATTAAATGCAGATAACCCTAAAAAACAAATTGAAAATGTTTACAGTAATCAAACGAATGGAGATTTCGGCTTCTCACAAGCTGGAACTGTCCTATCAAAGTAAATGCACGCATTTGCATGGTCACAACTGGATTATTACCGTTTATTGCCGTTCTCGTCAGCTCAACTCAGAAGGAATGGTAGTCGATTTTACCCGTATCAAAGAGGTGGTCAAAGGTCAGCTCGACCATCAGAATCTCAATGAAGTGCTTCCTTTCAATCCCACGGCCGAAAACATCGCTCAATGGGTGTGTGATCAGATTCCCTCCTGTTTCAAGGTAGAAGTGCAGGAATCCGAAGGAAATACAGTGATCTACGAGAAAGAATAAGTTCAATCTGTCGGGGGATGACAGCCTGTTTCGTTCCCTTTTTTATTTTGGTTAGTTGCCATGAGAAAGATTAATGAGATCTTCTATAGCTTGCAGGGTGAAGGCTTTCATGCTGGCACCCCTGCCGTCTTTATCCGTTTTTCCGGATGTAATTTAAAGTGTAGTTTTTGTGATACCCGCCACGAGGATGGCGAAAGGATGACCGATGAGGCTATTCTGGCCGAGGTGATGAAGTATCCTGCTCCGATGGTGATCCTTACGGGAGGGGAGCCTTCACTCTGGATTGATGATGCACTGATCGACCGGTTGCATCAGGCTGGTAAGTTTGTCTGCATAGAAACCAACGGCACCCGTTCCTTGCCGTCGGGCATTGACTGGATTACTTGCTCTCCGAAGCAAGGCGGAAAGGTTGTGCTTGACCGGATGGATGAGGTGAAGGTGGTCTATGAGGGGCAAGACATCACCTCTTATGAATCACTGCCGGCCCGTCATTTCTTTCTTCAGCCTTGTTCGTGCAGCAATACACAGGCTACGGTAGCGTGTGTGATGGAGCATCCGCGCTGGAGGCTGAGTCTGCAGACGCATAAACTGATTGATATCCGCTGATCTGGAAAAGAGTCTTTCATCCGCCTGTGAAAGGTTCATTGTAGTGCGCTGTGAATCAGTGAGTCTTTATGAAGGGTGAAAGATGCTGCATAGTTAAACGATTGCTTTCGCTCCCCAAAACGTCTACAGTTTCAGTCTGGAATTACGAAAATCGTCTATGGATGTAGTATTAAAAAATACGTCTGCTACAAATCAGTACAATACGAGCTGTATATTGGTGGTTGGAAACCTATAGGTTTATGCTTCCTAAACCTATGCTTTAGGGAGGCTAAACCTATGCTTTTTGAGTGCTAAAGCGGCACTTTGCGGGTCCTAAGTTGCCACTCTGTATGTGTGAAGTTGCACTTTGTAAGTCTTAAGTCTAGGTATGAGGATTATTATGAATGTATTTTTGTCCGACTTGTGTCCGGCTTAAATGATAAAAACCGATGTAATAGTTTGATTATCATTGGTTTAACGTCGCACGGGAGGAGAGACTCGAATTTTATTCCCTTAATTTCGAGTTTCCGTCCGGCTGATAATCAACTATTTACGTTTCTATTAATAGTATAAAATGAGGTTGCTTTGTCCGAGATTTGTCCGAGGACAAGGCTCCCGGTTAGCATAGTAAAAACATCGAATGTCGGCACCTTTTTCACTATTTTGCCAATGACATCATAAAATACAGTCCTTGTACAACTGAGACAAAAAAAGGTGGTACTTTCGTTTAAAGTACCACCTCGGGTGCCCTTGTCAGAGGCTGCGATGTATGACAGTTGAAAGAGCCGAAAGGCGTTGTCCAAGATCACCTAGTGCATCGGCTAATATCTTCAGTTCAGAATTGGTAAAAGCAACCGGTTTGCCATTTACAACACTATTATTCATACGCTGGTAAAGCCAGGATTTATCTCTGTCAAAATAGTTTTTAGCTATATATGACAAAGAGAGAGCACCCAGCACATCATCCATCAATAGCTTGGCATCTACATCGTGTCGCTTCTGATTTTTCAAAGCATCCATCAAATATCTGCCAGCCTCTTTTTTTTCCTCCGGAGTGTCTGCCAGCCCAAAAGCCTCTTTCATCAACTCATCCAGTGCCTTTTTATCATCATCTGAATGTAAACTCTTTGAGTGAAGAACGGCTTTATCTATCAGTGCTTTTAATTCTGCTCTCATATATTATAATAACTTATTAATTTCAGAAAAAAAGCGATGTTATCTATGTTTTGAAAGGGTTCCCCCGAAATTGGGGGAACCGGTTTCTTTCATTCCTTTTTTCGATTCTCTTGCCATTCTTCAATAGCAGCAAGAATCGCTTGAAGGAATTCCGATTCTGTGTACCAGCCTTCTTGGATTAGCTGTTCTTCATATCGGATGAGGAAACGGAGATTGTCCGTCAAATCCTCCAGAGCCTTTAACTCTTTAAACGTGTCTAACATCGCTGTCATATTTATTATGACACTGCAAAGATAATAACTTTTTGGTTATTACCCAAACAATACAGCAATAAAATAACCTAATGATTATTTTATTTCACTTTCGGGAATGAGTAATATTAACAGACACATAGGTTTTATCTACCCACTTACATCACACGAAAAACACAGCAACCGGAAGTGTACGTGTGAGTTAATGGAATGACTCAAAGCGATCGAGCGAAATGAAGGTAAAATTGAAGCCGGTATAGAAGGTCATGGTATGTAGTATTCCATTCTGCAGATTAGGAGAAAATGTTTATTGTTTTTTCAAGGTATTTGCTTAATCGCTGCAGGTGTGCAGGAGTCATCGCTTCGCGCCGTTTAGGCTCTTCTTTCAATGCTTTTATCCGCTCACAAGGGTTAGCATCCATATATTGTTTTTCAACCAGCCAGGAGCAAAAAGAGGATATCCACACCTTGTAATTGTTCCTTGTCCGAGCTGATGAATCTCGATCAATCAATATATAGTCTAAAAAATCACTGATAAAAGACAAGTTGAATTGATAGATATACAGGATAGGCTGGGCATGATTGTTCATGTAGTCCTTCAGCACTCTGACTCTCTTATTATAATCTTTATACGTACTTTCTTTGATACTCTCAGTGTCAAATAATTTTTTTAGATATCTGATATATATATCTATCACTGCATCAACTTTAGCGTACTGCCGGCCGTTGGACAGCTCAGCCCAGGGATTCCAGCCTTCTCTCAGACGATGAGTTACGCTTGCAATGATATCAGCAGCCATTTTCCTCCTGTCGCTTAACTTTGATATCTTATCGAGCATATACTTCTTTCTCCGCATCTTTTGTTCTGCTGGATCATAAGACGTAAAGTCTATATACCACGATTTTCCGGTATGTAGTTTGGGTAGAGTGTAGCCTAATAATTTTGCAACTGACGAGCCGTTATTATTTTCTTGGTATATTTTTTTTACGTTTTTCGGGTGCGAAAACGTAAAATGGTTGATTTTTCTATTTTTTATTTGTCCGACTTGTGTCCGGCTTAAATGATAAAAACCGATGTAATCGTCTGATTATCATCGGTTTAACGTCGCACGGGAGGAGAGGCTCGAACTCCCGACACCCGGTTTTGGAGACCGGTGCTCTACCAACTGAGCTACTCCCGTAATTGCGGGTGCAAAGGTAGTGGATTTTTTTTAATCTCCAAACGTTCGAGCAAAAAAGTTTCAATTATTTCAATTTTTCCCATTCTTCGGCTTTAAAACCGACTAATACAAAGTTGTCTGTGACTACCAGCGGGCGTTTTACGAGTTTTCCGTTTGTGGCCAGCAAGGCAATCTGTTCTTCTTCACTCATTAAGGGAAGTTTGTCTTTCAGTTGGAGCTCCTTATAGACCAATCCGCTGGTGTTGAAGAATTTTTTTACGGGCAGGCCACTCATGGGAATCCATTTCTTCAGTTCCTCGACCGTTGGGTTCTCATCTACGATGAGCCGGTTGGTAAACTCCACCTGATTTTCGGTGAGCCATTTCTTGGCTTTTTGGCAAGTGCCGCAAGCCGGGTATTGCAAAAATAACGGTTTCATTGTTTTTATCAATTAGGATGTTGGTGAATATATTTATATAAGGCGTCCACTCGCATGAGCTGCCAGTGAGTCTGCATCAATTATTGTTCTCTTTGCATCTGTTATTGTTCTGTTGGCATCAGTTGCAAATCTTTATACATTGGCTGCTGATTTTTATAGCAGTTGTAAATCTTGAAACAGGATCCGATAGGCTGCTGCTTTCCTTTCTATATTTAGCGGATAGGCCCGTGAAGACGAAGGCATCCGGTAGAGGCGCATTCCCCGTCCTTCAAACACAAATTCTGCAAAGTCGCCCACTTTGGGCTCTGCTACATCTATTTGCAGCCGGAGCGTGTCCGTAGCTTTTTGTCCGGTTGTTACGATGGCAGTGCAGGCGGGCAGCTGGTGCAGCAGGGCTGCTATATCAGTAGCCTTCACTACTTCCAGAAACTTGTCGGATGCATTGTCTTGCAAGCGGCGTACAGCTGAAGCCGTGTCATACAGGGCGATGCTTTTTTCAAGCAGAAAGTCTGCTATTCGTTCTTTGCAGAACGCCTTGCGGGTTTCGTTTAGGAAATAATCTTTGTTCTGAAAAAAAAGGATACCGAAAATACGCCACATGTCATTGTTCAGATTCGGATAGAAGAAATCCATGGACCATCTCTTCTTCTGAGGCGGAAAACTTCCCAGCATGAGCAGCCGGGCATTCTCGGGCAGGAAAGGAGTCAGCGGATGTTGTTCGATTTCAATGTCCATTTCCATCGCAATTTCGTTTGGTTGAACTAAGGGGTAAAAAAGCGGAAGAGAGGCTTCCGCTTTTCGTTTTATAAGAAATGATTGTACTGCTACTTAATGATAGTACTATTACTTAATGATTGCACTACTACTTAATGATTGTACTGTTTAAATAATTGTACTACTCAAAGATTGCACTATTCATAAGAAATAATCTGCTATCTTCTTGCAGGCAAACAGCCTGCTTCACCTTGCTGGCTCTGCCCGGTAGCGCTTACCGTTCTGCAAGGCATCCGGAAGAGGGGGAAGGGAGATAGCAGCTTATTATATAGAAGATGACAGCCGTTTATTTGTTTGTTTCCTCTTTCTTATGTTTGTTTTCTTTCTTTGCCAGCATGATAATGTTGTACACATAATCAGTCATCCATTGCTCAGAGTAGCCCAAACGTTCCTTGTACTGGCGCACGGCAGCAGCCGTTTTGTGCACATCATCGGCCTTCCATACCGTTTTGGTACAGACATCATGCACCGTTTTCTGCGTCATGCCATACAATGCCTTGTGGAATATAGAAGGCATACGGAATTTCCATTGCATCAAGTTGCCCATCAGCATCATCAAGTCATTGGAGAATCCCTGATACATGAACAGATACGGCTGGATATCATTCTGCGTGCGGCAGTTACGCTTCACGGATGTGTCTATTTCCTTGAAAAAGTTGTCATTCAAGCCATAGTCTTGCATCAGCATTTTTTTTGCCGCTGCTTTTTCGGCCAATCCTAACTTTCCGTTTTGAGTAGGCACCTTAAACAGTCGTTTAAAGTTGGCTACATCCGGCAAGAAGCGGATATTCGTAATACCCAGATTGGTAGCAATTACAGATTGAAAGTAAACACGTGTCAGAGAGATGAAATCTTCTACATTGCCAACTGTTGTTTCATCTGATTTCTTTTTGAATATATCAAATAAGCCCATTGTTATATTTACAGTTATATTGTTATATATACAAATTTATTATTTACAAATTCACTATTTACAAAGATGTTGTTTACAAATATATTATTTGCTCATTTTATATGAATTGCATCGCCTGCAAAGGTACAAAATCGGTTGGGTTTCCGCAACAATCCCCTTTAAATTCGCAGTGATGCTTTTATCCTTTTTATTGGCTGTTTATTCCTTTTTCATCCGAAAATAGAATTTGTGGTTCTCAAATACCGGTTCCACAAGATCATAGCGGATAAATTTGGCCAGCAGATGTTCGGCTGCACGACGTGAAACTCCCGTTTTCCGGCAGTAGCGGTTGAGCGAAAGCAGCGTTCCCTGTTCAAGCCAGTCGAGCAGCAGCTGTTCCCGCTCCGTGTAGCATATCAGTTCCCCTTGTTGGCTGTCGCTCTGCTGCCACACGCGCAGGTGGATGGGAGTGGCCAGTATGTTTTCGTCCTTGATGCGGAGATAAGCAAGCGGCTTGCCCGTTTCATCCTTTGCATAGACCGGTTTGTGGGGAGATTCGGGAATATCGACCACCAGTACCTGCCGTCCTTCCACAAGGTAGGTATGGAGAGCATACTCCACTTCAGGCACACAGTACAGCTGGGCTGCAGCTTCAATCATGTATTTTTCCTCTTCCGAGCGCACCCCTGCAATTTTTCCGTTGTCCTTTACACCGATGAGCAATCTTCCTCCGTCAGTATTGGCAAACGCCGAAAGCGATTTGGCGATTTTGCGTGCGTCGGATATCTCAAACTTAAAATCCTGCTGCTGATGCTCTCCTTCAGCAATCAGTCTGTATATGTAATCTGCATTTGTTAGCGGTTTCATACTTGCAAAGGTAGATAAAAAAGGTGAAAAGATTTTTTTTTGTATGAAAATACTAACTTGTTTTAAAAAAAAATAGTGTCATATTTCTATTTATTTCGGGAAACAATGTATTTTTGCGAGACATTATTAACGAAAAAAAAGAAAAGGTTATGAAAGAATTGGTAGAAAAGATTGCTGCTCTTTATGTTGAATTCTCAAAAGATGCAAACGCACAGATTGAAAACGGTAACAAAGCTGCCGGAACTCGCGCTCGCAAGTCTTCTTTGGAAATTGAAAAGGCGATGAAAGAATTCCGCAAAGCATCTTTGGAAGCTTCTAAGCAATAAGAATAGGAGATTTCTTAGATATTTTGTAAGAGAAAGAGGGGAACAGACTTCACATGCTGTTCCCCTCTTTTTTTATCAATCACCCAATGTTTTTTTAATCAATTAGCCAATGTTTTTTTCATCAATCAGCCAATGTTTTTTTAATCAATTACCCAATGTTTGTTGTAAGGCACGGTTTTCTTGGGGTTGTAGTACATTCCTTCCCGGGTAGGGATATGGATCACATACTTCTTGCCCGTCTTGTTTTTGAGCGACATCTCTCTCAGCCAGGGATTCGCATCGCGCAGCTGGGCATACGTAATGCCTTGCTCTTTTGCAAACTCGTATAAATTGTCAATGGGAGAATTCACCGTGATTTCTGTGTGCGGAATCACCGGATACAGCTGCTCTTTCTTGAGCAAGAAGCCGTAGCGCTGAGGATGGCTGAACACCTCTTTCACCGCCAGCAGCCGGAACATATAGCGCGAAGTTTCCTCTACCAGCCATAAATCCATGGCGTGGCTGGCCAGCTGCTTGCTCAGCTGAGATGAAATGCGGGCCTGTCCTGCATTGTAGGCTGCCGAAACAGCCATCCAGTCTCCATACTTGGCATACGCCTGCTTGAAATACTTGCAGGCAGCCATCGTAGCTTTCTCTATGTGATACCTCTCATCCACATTCGAGTTCACTTCCAGTCCGAATTCCCGTCCCGTGGCAGGCATAAACTGCCACAGACCGGCAGCTCCCGCCGGAGAACGGGCAATGTGGTTGAGGCTGCTTTCTATCACCATCAGATATTTAAAATCGTCGGGGATACCATTGGCTTTCAAGATAGGTTCCACAATAGGGAAATACCGGTTGGCCCGTTTGATGAGCAGCATCGTAGTGGAGTGCATAAACGTAAACGACGACAGCTCGCGGTCCATGCGTTCGCGGCGGTCGTAGCGGGTGAGGTCGATGATTTTGCCGTCGAACACTACCTGTTCGGGTACCGACAGAGAAGTGACACAGTAAGGCACCTCCGAATGAATTTTCTGCGGATGGTCCATGGCGCTGTTGCTCAGAAGAGTAGGAAGGAGGGCACCGATCCCTGCAGCTCCTATTAAAGATATGATGAAGCCAGATTTTTTAAGTTTTTGGATGTTCATTTTGTTTGGGTTTGTTGTTCGTTGAGCCACAAATATACAATAAAGAAATGAAATCCGGTCATTTTACCCCTTTCCTTTTCGCGCACCTTGTCTGCCTCTTTCATCCTCTTCATTGTATATTTCTCCGCATACGTAGTGTATCTATCCTTAGGTATGTATGGGAAGCCGCTTCCACAGCCAGCGCGGAATGAGTCGCCAGAAAAACACCAGTACCCCATAGCGCCAGTCGATTACGGCCACCCTCTTTTGCTTCAGCAGCGCCTGCGTAACCAAGCGTCCTGCCCGTTCCACTTTCATCAGCATGGGGTAATGTTTTCCGTCGTTCAGCAAGGCAGTAGACACGAACCCCGGTCGGATGTCAGTGAAGCAGATCGGTAATTTCTGCAGATGCGCCAGTTGTTCCAGTGCATCGATATACGTGTTCTGAAACCGTTTGGTAGCCGAATACGCCGGTGCCACCCCCAAACCCTGGGTGCCTGCAATCGAACTGATGACCGCCAGCTGTCCGCCTCCGTTTTGCTTGAAATACAGAAAAGCACTATCCACCATGCGGGTAAATCCTTCCACGTTGGTGCGTACGGTGTTCAGTTCTATATCGCTATTCAAGGCTGTATTCTGAAATCCGATGCCCGAACTCAGCAGAAAGAGATCCATGCCCCCGGTCTGCTCAATGAGCTGATGCAGTTTCTCGGGAGCCTGCTCGTCGGTGACGTCCAGCACCTGCACACAGACCCTTCCGGGTGCTTTCTGCTGCATGTCTCGGAGCTGCTGCTCCCTGCGTCCCGCAATGCCTACCCGCCACCCTTCTTTCAGCAGACACTTGGCCACTTCCTGGCCGATACCGGAGGTGGCTCCGATGATAATGGCTTTTTTCATATATACTTTTTAATAATGAGAGAGCAAAGATAAGAAAGAATACAGAGAAAACCTTTCATTTAATTTGTATCTTTGCCGCATGAGAAAGTTAGTATGTCCGCAATGTAAGATTGCATCCTTGTATGTAAAGAACGCTCTCGGAGAGAGAAGACTGGTGTATGTGATGGAAGACGGCACCGTAGTGCCCCGTCATGAAGAAGAATCATTGGAAGGCTTTGACCTTACCGAAGTCTATTGTTTGGGCTGTTCCTGGCATGGTTCCCCCAAGCGTTTGCTGAAGCGGTAAAAAGCAGATTCATTCGGTTTTGCTTCCCTTCTTTCATCCATCTGTAGTTAGAGGTAGAGGGTGGATGAAAGTTGTCGTCTTTCTGTTTTCATCCATCTGTAGTTAGAGGGTGGATGAAAGCTGTCTTCTTTCTGTTTTTCATCTATAAATTAGCAAAAGAGATTAGAAAGTGTGCTTTGGGTATTCACTCTTTTTTGATTTATGTCAAGAAAAGAGGGCAGTAGCTTCCAGTCCGTTTCATGGATTTTTCTCTAACTTTGCACCGGTTTTTAAGAACATAGACGTATGGCAACTTCAAAGGAAATGACGGTGGGGCCCGCACTGCCTCTGCTATTGAAATTCACGATGCCGTTGTTGATGGGCAATCTGCTGCAGCAGACCTATTCGCTGGTGGATGCAGCCATTGTAGGAAAGTTTTTGGGTATCCATTCCCTGGCGTCGGTAGGAGCCAGCACCTCGGTAATCTTTCTAATCTTAGGATTCTGTAACGGATGTTGTGGCGGGTTTGCTATCCCCGTTGCCCAGAAGTTCGGTGCACGCGACTACAGCACCATGCGCACCTTCATTTCCGTCAGTCAGAAACTCGCTGTCGGCATGTCGGTTGCTGTTGCCTTCATCACCTCCCTGCTGTGTGCCGACATCCTCCGCCTGATGCAGACACCGCAGAATATCTTCGACGGAGCCTATCAGTACCTGCTGGTTACCTTCATCGGCATACCCTTTACCTTCTTCTATAATCTGCTTTCGAGCATCATCCGCGCGTTGGGCGACAGCAAGACCCCCTTCTGGTTTCTTCTGCTTTCCACCGTGCTCAATATCTTCCTCGACCTGTTTTTCATCCTCATGTTAGGGTGGGGAGTGGCCGGAGCCGCCATTGCCACTGTCTTTTCTCAAGGCATATCGGCCATGCTGTGCTACCGCTACATGTATCGCAAATTTGAGATACTGCAAGGCACTCCCCAAGAACGCCGCTTCTGCTGGAAGCCAGCTCGCACCCTGCTTGCTATAGGTGTACCCATGGGATTGCAGTTTTCCATCACCGCCATCGGCAGCATCATGCTCCAAAGCGCCAACAATGCACTGGGCACTGCTTGCGTAGCCGCTTTCACCTCCGCCATGCGCATCAAGATGTTCTTCATCTGCACCTTCGAAAGCTTGGGCATTGCGATGGCCACCTTTAGCGGACAGAATTACGGAGCCGGGCGTCCGGAGCGGGTGTGGCAAGGCATCAAAGCCAGTACCGGTATCATGCTGCTGTATACCGTCTTCACTTTCGTCCTTCTGATGGCCGGAGCCAAGAACTTTGCACTGATATTTGTAGAACCCACAGAAACAGAAATACTACGGGATACGGAACTCTTCCTGCATGTGGCCTGTTCTTTCTTTCCTGCATTGGGCCTGCTTTGTATCTTGCGCTATACCATTCAGGGAGTGGGCTTCACCAACCTGGCGATGTTTTCCGGTGTGGCAGAAATGATTGCCCGCATTGCCGTCAGCCTTTATGCCGTTCCGGCATTCGGTTTCTTGGCCGTATGTTTCGGTGACCCCATGGCCTGGGTAGCCGCCGACCTTTTCCTCATTCCGGCTTTTGCCTGTGTATATAAGCGGATAAAAAAACGGAAAATGACTCCCTGTGTATGAAAAATGCAAAGCAGCACACACAGAAATACACAGAAACTCCGGCATCTATCGCAGCCACAGCTCAGCTTAAAACGGCGCCTCTTTCATCACCGCAATCCACTCTCCGTGAACGGGATGGCGGAAAGCCAGATACTCCGCATGCAGATACAGACGGTCGGCTGCATGGCCGTAAAGCTCGTCTCCGCGAATGGGACAGTTCAACCCCCGAGGATGCGAAGCATGCACCCTCAGCTGATGCGTCCGCCCCGTGAGCGGATAGAAAGCCACCCGTGTGTAGTTGTCTCCTTTTTCCAGCACTTCATATTCCGTCAGCGCTTCTTTCCCGAATTCCTCGCTCACTATCTGATGCGGCCGGTTGAGCGGGTCCAGGCAGAGTGGGAGAGTGATGCGTCCCTTTTTCCTTTCCTCCGGCTGGCCGAGACCATCAGTTTTTGGCCGACAGGAATCATCTGGACCAAGCAGTTCTGAACCATTCGAACCCGGCAGTACCCCGTCGAGCACCGCCACATACCGCTTCTGGATGCTCCGGTCGGCAAACTGCTTCTGAAGCAGCTGATGCACCTCCTTCGTCTTGGCAATCAGCAGCAGACCGGAAGTCGCCATGTCGAGCCGATGCACGATGAGCGGACCCGTGGCCTGCGGATACCGCTTCCGCATGCAGTCGTACACCGATTCCAACCCCTCCGTTTTGCCCGGCACCGACAACATTCCTGCAGGCTTGTTCACCACCACCAGCCATTCATCCTCATATACCGTTTCCAGTTCTGTATGTCCATGCACATTCTTTTCCAGCGGATTATCATCCACAGCCAATCCCTGCAGCATGTGGTGCAGAATCGGTTCGCACTTCCCCTTGCACGACGGATAATAATACCCGTGGTGGCGGATCTCGTTCTTGGGCGATTGTCCCCACCAGAATTCCGCCATAGCCAGCGGTTGCAAGTGATGCAGATAAGCATATTGCAGCAGTTTGGGCAGTGCACACTCACCCGTGCCGGCTGGCGGAATCTTATGCACCGTTTCCTCAAAGATAGTGCATAAATCCTTCACCTCTCCTCGCGCATTGAGCAGCTGAAACTGTTCGAACAGCTGTCGTTGCAAGCGGGCCGACCGCTCCCTGCGTTCCTTCTTCAGCTCTTCCACCTCGGTTTTCAAAGCCTTCAGTTCCGCTTCCGCTTCCGCTATCCGCAGTTTCCAAGCCCTTTCCGTCCGTTTGTATTCCGCTTTCTGAAACTGGCTTTCGCGTACCAGTCCGGCCAGCTCCTCATCCGATAGCGAAGGCGAAGCCGTCCTTTGCCGCTCCCTTTCCTCCTTTGCCGCTTTCATCCTGGTCCTCTCTCGAGCCAATGCAGTCCTGGCCTCTTCCGTTACATCCCTCCATCTGCCTTCCGCTTCCGCCATCCGGCTTCCTTTTTCAGCTTCCCTGATGCGAAGGTTGATAGCAGAAATCTGTTCCTCCTCGCGTTTAAAAAAACCATCGGGTTGCAGCAGATCGTAAACCGGCGGCACAAAGAAAGCATGCAGGTTCTTGCCGGCCAGGTTGCCCGAAAAAGCAGCCAGATAACCGATGCTCGTCTGCCTATCCTCCTGAGTTTCCGCCTTATCTACAGTTCCCGTCTTTTCTACAGCTTCCGTCTTTTCTGCTTTATCTGCCTTTTCTACAGCTTCCGTTTTTCCTTCCGCTTCCGCCTTTTCTGCTTTATCTGCTTTTCCTTCCGACTCATTCCTTCTTTTCACCACCAACACCCCGAACATCTTGCCGGCCTCCAGTTCCCTGTGCCACTCCGTGCGGGTAGCCAGATACGCCATGACCTCCTCTGCTGCCATCACACACAGCGGATGAGGCGTGTAGTGAAAGGGGTAGGTAAATTTCTCCGGTAGGGCTATATGAGCCACAGACTGCTTGAATGAATGCATCATTTTTTGAAAGATTGAGAGTGATTATTGATACAATTGGTGATTGCTACAACATATTTTTGATATAACCGGTGATTCATACAACAAATTATTGATGCAACCGATAATTAAAACAAAACATATCATTAATACAACCGATAATTGGTACAAAAGTAAGGTAAATCCCCGAATTTTTTTCTAATTTTGTCCTCAATCAACATATTCTAATCCTTATAAAAAAATTCAACGATGGAAAAAGTAGTAATTAACTCGTACGAAGAATTTGAAAAACTGTTGGGTCACCAGATTGGCGTTTCCGACTATGTAGAACTGTCGCAAGAGCGCATCAACCTTTTTGCAGACGCCACTTTGGATCACCAGTGGATTCACGTAGACACCGAACGTGCCAAGGTAGATAGCCCCTATCACAGCACCATTGCCCATGGTTACCTCACCCTTTCCATGCTTCCCTATTTATGGAATCAGATCATTCAAGTGAACAACCTGAAAATGATGATCAATTATGGAATGGACAAAATGAAATTCGGACAGGCTGTATTGGCCGGACAAAGCATCCGTTTGGTTACTACCCTCCAGTCGCTGGCTAATTTGCGCGGTGTAGCCAAAGCCGAAATCAAGTTTGCCATTGAAATCCAGGGCGAGAAGAAAAAAGCACTCGAAGGAGTAGCTGTGTTCCTGTATTACTTCAATTGATTTTTCTTCAACTGATTCATTTGCATCGCGAAGAAAAGAACTATATATCGCGAAAAAAGATTTTATATTCAGAGAGCGAATCCAATCCGCTCTCTGTTTTTATCTTCTTGTTTGTGCCTCTATTATTCTTTGATAATCAATCTTCTCTTATACAAAAGAGTTAATCCTCTCTTACAAAATGAGGAAAAGCTCTTTCGCCCAGTTGTTCCTTAAACTCAAACCCCTCATAGCTGAAAGCCGACAACTCCTCCGGAAACCGGATCTGATTGTTGAGTATAAAGCGCACCATCGCCCCACGGCAACTCTTGGCCCACACCGCCTGCACCTTCAGTTTGTCATTTTTGCGTACATAAAACAGCGGTTGGATGACAGTAACCTCCTGCTTCACCCGCTTCCAGTCGAACAAATGCTCATATTCCTCGGTCGACAGATGCACCAGCACCCCGTCGTCCGCCTTCACCTGCTGGATAAGTACCTCCGTCAGCTTCGATTTCCAGAAGCGGTTCACCGGTTCGTTTCCCGTAAGCGGAAGCCGCACACAATGTTCCATGCGGTAGGGCACAATGCCATCCAACGGTCGCAGCAAACCATACAGGAAACACGTAATCCACAAATGCTTCTGCCCGAAAGCCAACGCCTCCTCACTCAGCGAGTCAGCGTGCAAATGTTTGTAAGCCTGCCCGTTGTAGGCAAGCAAGGCCGGCCTCTTCGTAGCCCCGTGGAAAGACTGATAACGCTCCCAGTTCTCTGCCGCAATGGCCCGGCTGCAATCCAGTTGCTTTGCCAGTTCATCCACAGAAAGCATCGACATCTCCGTAGCCAGTTCGTTGGCTACCGTCTGAAACAGCGGAGTAGAACACGGTTGCCGGTTCACCTCCGGATACATTATTTTCGCATTGGCCAGTAATATCTGCATCTTCTTTAATGAATCTATTAATCAATCAATAAATAAATGTGAACAGTAAAACTCATCCAAAATCTAAGATAAAACGGATGATAGAACAAATTTCGCACAATTAGAGCAATAACCCCGCATTCACTCCCTTTTCTTATAATAATTTAATGCTCTCCACATTTGTTTCCCAGTTCCTATGGTAGCCGTTTTTTCTGCTTTCTGCATTTGTTTTTCTGCTTTAGTCGCTTGTTTCTCTGCTCCCGCCACTTTCTCGTTTATTATTAATTGCACTCATCGTTTCACTTTTTCGGTCAGAAACAACTATCTTTGCAACAATCAAATATAGGTAATCAAATATCGACAATTAAATATCGAGAGTTAATTATCGAAAGTCAATAATCGAGAGTTAATAATCGAAAGTCAATAATCGAAAGTCAATAATCGAAAGTTAATTATCGAAAACAGTGAAAATATCGAAATGTTGAAAACAATGAATCAAGATACTATCTGCGCCATTGCAACCGCCCAAGGCGGTGCCATCGGAACCATTCGCGTGTCCGGTCCCGAAGCTATATCTATCACTTCCCGCATCTTCCAGCCCGCCAAGGCCGGTAAAGTGCTCAGTGAGCAGAAACCCTACACCCTCACATTCGGTTCCGTCTACGAAGGAGACGAACTCATCGACGAAGTGCTGGTGAGCCTTTTCCGTGCTCCTCATTCCTACACCGGAGAAGACAGCACAGAGATAACCTGTCATGGCTCCACCTACATCCTTCAGAAAGTGATGCAGCTCCTGCTGAAAGAAGGCTGCCGCCTGGCCCAGCCCGGTGAGTACACCCAGCGCGCCTTCCTTAATGGCAAGATGGACTTGAGCCAGGCCGAAGCCGTGGCCGATCTGATAGCCTCGTCATCAGCTGCTACCCACCGTCTCGCCATGAGTCAGATGCGGGGAGGATTCAGCCAAGAGCTGACCCAACTGCGCACCAAACTCCTCAACTTCACTTCCATGATAGAGCTCGAACTCGACTTCAGCGAAGAAGACGTGGAATTTGCCGACCGCACCGCTCTGCGTCAGCTGGCCGATGAGATAGAACACGTCATTTCCCGTCTGGTCCACTCCTTCAGCGTGGGCAACGCCATCAAGAACGGTGTTCCTGTGGCCATCATCGGAGAAACCAATGCAGGAAAATCCACCCTGCTCAACGTGCTGCTTAATGAGGAAAAAGCCATTGTGAGCGACATTCATGGCACCACCCGCGACGTCATTGAAGATACCGTCAACCTGGGCGGCATCACTTTCCGCTTCATCGACACAGCCGGTATCCGCGATACCGACGACACCATCGAAAGCCTCGGCATCGAACGTACGTTTCAGAAACTCGATCAGGCAGAAATTGTACTCTGGATGGTCGATGCATCCCAGGCAACCGAACAGCTTGCCCAGCTGTCCGGCAAAATCATCCCCCGCTGCGAGGACAAGCATCTCATCGTTGTGTTCAACAAAGCCGACCTGGTGGGAGAGGAAGACCAGGCCCGTTTGGCCGACCTGCTGTCCGGCTTCCCGGCAGAGCGCACCGAGCACATCCTCATCTCTGCCAAGCAACGCATCCACACCCAAGCTTTGGAGGAACTGCTGGTTCGTGCTGCCCACCTGCCATCGGTAACCCAAAACGACATCATCGTAACCAATGTGCGCCATTATGAAGCATTGAGTCATGCTTTGGATGCCATCCATCGCGTGCAGCAAGGGCTCGATCTGCGCATTTCCGGTGATTTTCTCTCGCAAGACATCCGCGAATGTATCTTCTACATTTCCGATATTGCCGGAGAAGTGACCAATGATATGGTCTTGCAGAACATCTTCAAGCATTTCTGCATCGGTAAGTAAATTACTGATTATCAAATAGTTAAATTGATTATAATCGATTAATATGGCGCTCTTTACGGGCGCCTTTTTTGTTGCTCAAGT
>Snoopy_p1__coassemble_205_pt1 | contig 52198 bp, 43 predicted proteins | sample Snoopy_p1__metabat2_high_PE_012 | metagenome-assembled genome bin Snoopy_p1 | reverse complement strand
ATATATGCGTATGTAAAATAAGGCATGAATACCATCTTAATCTAAGTATTCACACCTTATTCCATTATCAAAGCATAGGTACAAATCCCCAAAGACTCACTTTAGAAATCGCTGTCTATACTTCATAGCTCCTTGCTAAAAGAATATACATACGCATTTAACTACCAATCAAAACAATTAGCGTTCTACTTGCGCATCAATCACCATTGTATTGAGATTATTGCCTGTCATGCCAAGAGCATATCCTCTGATTCTTACTTTTTTATCAACCAGATCCTTAAAGTTCAAATTAGAATCTGGATATAACGGTACACCAATAATGTCCGTTCCGCCCACTTTTACATTATAGTGCCATTGCCAAATATCATCTTGATATGATGTCAACTCACCTACATATTCAATATACTTAATGGACGGATTTTTTGCATATGCTTCAAAACCTGCTCCAGTTAGAATTTCCGGCTTAGGCTGAGTATACGTTCCTTCCTTAACAAGAGTTACAATACTTGTCTCACCAAATTGCTTCATACTGCTATATTCTGTCGTAGCACCCTCTACAGTGACATAGGCCCCCATTTTCATACCATGTTTTTTCTTAAAGACTAAAATAATTCCCGTCTCATCCTTCACCAAAAATCCCTTAGTATGAGTGCCAATAATCTGTCCTTGTATCTTATAAATTTGATCTACAGGTGAGTTGATAACAGTGGAAATGGAAGACAAAGGAACCTCTTCCTCCTTACCAAACTCTATTTCCTGTCCACCTTCACCCGCAGTCAGCAGCACGTCATCCAACCGGTTAGCACTAGAGTATTTAGCCACAAATTTGATATACAATTCGGTAACCCCTGCAGGCAACGTAAAATTGGCTGTAGCCAATCGCCATTGTCCGGGTTCATCTGCCTTTTCAAAATCATATTTCAAAGGTTGTGACCACAGTTCTCCATCTGCAGATAAACGAACCTCAAAGTCCGACTTTATAAAGGTGTTCACTGCACCTTGACCATAGCGCTGAGCACCAAAAGAAAGTTTGAGTGTGCGAGTAGAAACGGCAATTTTTTGAATGGTAAAATGATTGGGAGCCGTACTAAAGAAGATGTTGTTTTTACCAGATCCATCATAAAGCGACAGGCTTCCTTTGGAAGACTGATTGGTACGGACAGACATGTTTGCATAGTCGTAAGTAATATGCCCAGCACCTGTTCCCTTATGGTTTTGCCATCCATCAAATTCGTTCAAAAACGGCCATTGGCCACCATTACCAAAACTCTGAGAAGAAAGTTCCTTATCAAACGTAGAATAGAATATAGCACCTTCAGGTACCTGTTCTATTACATCTCCTTGATCTACAGTTTCAACAGGGAGCGTATAGATAAAATTCTTATAAGAACCAAACAACCAACCTGTAATAGTAACTTTATGGTTGTTGTACTTTTCTTTAAAATCATCAGACATATAATCCAAACTACCCTGATAGCTACATCCCTCAATCTCTACATTTGTATAATTGCCAGACACTAACACACTTCCTTCATAAGAAACATACTTTACAACTGGATTTGCGGCATAAGTTTCTAAATCTGCTCCGGTCATCTTGGTAGGAGTAGGATATGACACTTCCGTTTCATCTGTTTTCTCCATTGTGCAGCCCTTACCAAATTGCTTCAACTGATTGCGCAGTTCAGTTTTACCAGATATAGTCACCACATCACCCAATTTCATTCCGTGAGCTCCACCTTTATAGGCATACATATAAGCATCACCTTGTTTAAGCATCACTCCCTGCTCATTTACACCTGCTATCACTACATCTTTCACTTCATAATAAGTACCCACTTCCGCTTCCAATACTTCAGCTAAAGTGGCTGATTCAGTCTGGATTTCAAAGCGTTCTTCCGTCAACTGAATATCTTCCAAATTACGAGGCTTAATTTGCCACGTTCCTTTATAAACACCTACAATACCAGCTATCGAACCACTTTTGTGAGCAGGAATTTGTTCACCAGCGAAAATAGCTTGACTCATGGTATATACTTTATATTGCTTGCCATTCAAGGTTTGCATAGCAACATTTCCATGGTTATTATCATTATACCATGTACCGCTTTCACCTTCCACAGGTTGAGTCTTTTCAATCATGACATATTGCGAATCGTAGTCGGAAAGACGATCAATGGTAATGACTATCGGCTTCAGCGGAGTTATTTTTTGCACAACTTCCGGCTTGTTAGTAGTTGATACTTGAAGCTGGTTGTTGTAAAGCTGAGCCTTTGCATCCCTGAGCGAGACTTTAACGACATCTCCCTCCTTGAAGGAATTATCCGATTCATTAATAGCAAGTGTCAAGCCGCTATTTCCCTCTTGAGTATCATCGGTCAAAGCCAGCAGAAATGAGGATGAATTGCCTCCTAATTTGTCTGAAATGACAATACCTTGCAATGTCATCGTTTGTATCTCATCCGGTAAATTAGTCGCTTCACTACCAGGTGTAGTCTTTACAATCATTTTTCGAATGTCACCCACATTCGTTTCTACAACACCTTCATTTCCATTACCTGCAAACTCATCATTGTCGTCAGAACAACTGATGCCACATGTTACAGCAAACAGCAAAATGGTTGCCCATAGAACATTCTTAAAAATTCTTTCTTTCTTCATTTTAATAACAAAAGTTCATTAAATAATAGCCAAATTCATTTGACTTTGACTCTGAATATTAGTAATATATATTTATTGAAAAAGTATTATTTATCTCATGAAACGAAAGGCATATTTTTCTCAAACACATGCTTGACAATGGACACATATTATCAATAAATAGCCGCTACAAAGGTAGGTATTTATCAGATTCATTCTACTCGCATTCAACATTTTTGAAACAAAAATCAACAGAACTATCAAAGTTTACTTTCAAGCCATCTGAGTTATTACAACCATAATACACTTGCCACATATTTCTAAAAAACATCCTATTTGACAATCAACAACTACCGATTCCATATTACTACAAAAACTACTTATAGCGTATATTTCTTGTTGTTCAATACACACACATAGCACATAGAAACCTATAGGTTTACGTTTGAAAACCTATAGGTTTAGCACCCGTAAACCTATGCTTTTTGAGTGCTAAAGCATAGCTTTTTTAGCGCTAACTCACAGCTTTTTATCTTGCATTGTACTAAAATGGTTGACATCTTCTACTAAAATAGTGGAGATTATTTCCTCCCTGTGAAAGCTGTTTTCCTCACGAATAGAACTTGTTTCACGCTTCATTATTGATGAAAGAGGACAATCTATCATTCACATTTCACTACAGATACCTAATTATCAAAAGGTTATAATGAAGCGTTCACCGGATGCTCCCCACACGTAGAGCCTAGAAGTGCCAAACACATTAGATAGACAACCTTTCACACTCCACCAATTCCACCTGCTCCAGTCCCCGTTTACAGCTTTAACTATTTTTATTCACCCCATCTTTAGCAGGAACGGAAGATAATATGTACTACAACAGTCCATCGTCCTTCTGATGGAAATCTGCACCGGAAGGACGTTGGAATACACGCAAGCCAAATTCGGGAATGATGGCGAGCACATGATCGAACACATCAGCCTGTATGCCCTCATAGTCCACCCATACGGTAGTGGAAGAAAAGAAATAGAGTTCCAACGGGATACCATCGGCCGTGGGCTGCAACTGACGCACCATGCAAGTCAGGTCATGGTTCACTTCCGGCAGACTTTTCAGATAGCTGGTGAGATAAGCCCGAAACACGCCCAAGTTGGTCTGCCGGCGTCCGTTGACCAACACCGAGTTGTCAATTTCGTGTGCTTCGTTGTAGGATGCCAATCGCTGCTCCGTACTTTCCACATACTCTTTCAGCAATTGAATCCTGCGGTATTTCTCCAACATGTCCGATGTGCAGAAGCAAACACTGTTCATGTCGATATTGATAGAACGCTTCACCCGGCGTCCTCCAGACTCCTGCATACCCCTCCAGTTTTGAAACGAATCGCTGATGAGCAGATAAGGAGGAATGGTGGTAATGGTCTTGTCGAAATTGCGCACCTTCACCGTGTTGAGGGTCACCTCAATCACCGTGCCGTCCGCACCATATTTGGGCATGGTAATCCAATCACCCACCTTCAGCATATCGTTGGCAGAAAGCTGAATGCCGGATACAAAGCCCATGATGCTATCCTTAAACACCAGCATCAGCACAGCCGCCGAAGCTCCCAGTCCGGTGAGCAACACCAGCGGACTGCGGTTGATCAGGATGCCGACGATGATGATGGCGCCAATAAAAAAAAGAATCACCTGTGCCGTCTGCAGCAACCCCTTCAACGGCTTGTCTCTGTACTTCTCCCGCCCGCTGTACACCAGATAAAACGCCGAAAACAGCGCACTCAAAAAGCGCAGAAAAGACACCAGAATATAAATCAGACAAAAACGGCCTAAAAAATCAAGCCAAAGCGTTCCGACATAATCGGGAAAAGTAAAAGGCAAAGCCACATAAAGCAGCACAGGAGCTACCATGCGGCTGAAGTTGGTCATGACCTTATCATTAAACACGATGTCATCCCACGTGGCTTTGGTGCGCTGCACCAGCTTGGACACCGTGCGCAGGATAATCCTCCGGCACACCCAATTGAGCAAGAAAGCCACTCCTACTATCAATAGCAGGAGAATAAAGCTATCCATCACATCCGCCCCTGCTTCATTCATCCCCAGTGAAAGCAGCCATTCATTGACCCGCTGCACCAGGGAATGTCCCGCATAGGGCATATCGCTTCCACCCAACACTTCTTTTACAGTTCCTATCGTCTCACTTACCTCTCTCATTCAATACTTCTTTGCTAATCCAACAAATAAACACTCTATTTTCCTTTTTCCAAATATTCGGCAATGTCCTGCCTCAACCAGTCGTAATGAAACAGACGCTTGTAGGCCCCGTTTCGTTTGAGCATGATTTCCACATTCACCTGACTGTTCTGATAACAAGTCAATTCATTCTTGAATTGTTCATCATGCTCTGCCAACCTTTTAATTTCCAGTTCGCGTTCGCGTCGCAGCACGGTGCAGACCGGATTCAGCAGTTTCATCACCACATTGTCCATGATGTGATGTCCCTGCATATACAGATAGGTCGTTTCAGGTATCAAACCCAGTTCCTTCAGTTCCGAGCGCAAGGCATTCACTTGAGGTATCTTCTTGGCATGCTGCCGCTTAAACATAGCCAGTTTCTGATTGACCCTCCTCCGCACATCCTCCAGACTCCGCTCGGGATGCCGGATGCTTACCTCCTTCAATGCCGTGCACGTGTGCAGTTCATGCATCGGAAACGTGTGCGTGTCTCCCTGCCGGTAAAACCAGATATTCCACAGAAACAACAGATAAACAATTTCAGAATACTGCTTCATATACGTTTCAAAATCGAATATGACGCGGTCGTTCAGCGTAGCCTGCACACACACTTCATGCAAACTTTCGGCGAAGCAGTGATAATTCTCAATGGCATACGCATATGTCTGAAAAATATAAGGATTGCCATTGATTTTGCTCGAAGTGCGGGTAGCCCCCTGCAACAGGAAATCATAATCACTGTCTACACAGGCTATCATGCTACGCCCCAGCTCAGCCGTATTCAGGGTATTCATCAGCACCATTTTCTTTCCCTTGGCCAAGGAAGTGGCCGAAGGAAGCATCACCTGAAAATAATGCTCGTCATCTTCAAATTCCTCCAGCAACGTACGCCAGAAAGCGATGTCGTCATAGCTTTCCACATACGCCACGATGCGCCGGCGGGCCTTCTTCGAATACAGCTTATGAGCCGCATTGAAGTAGGAAGAAGTCAGGTTATCTCGTAAAGACGTTGCCATATCAGTGCAATGAAGTGGATATATCACTTACCTCAGTAACAGCATCCAGCCAGCCTTCCATGATAACAGCCGGCGAATGGGTCGTCAGAATAATCTGTGCATTGGGATTCAGTTCGCGAATCATGCCGATAAGTTTCTGCTGCCATTCGATGTGGAGCGAAGCCTCCGGTTCATCCATGAAAAGCACACAATGACTGTTGTCCTGCACCAGCACAGTGAGCAAAATAACCAGCATCTGCTTCTCACCGGAAGAAAGTTTGTAAGGAAACAGCAGTTCACCGTCCTGATAAAAAGCAATATCATTGCGCTTGCGGTCGATCTTCTTGCGGGTATAGCTGAACAACTCATCAATCATATCCTGAAAGCGGCGCTTGGCAGCAGACAGGTGAGCTGCATTGCTGCGGTCTTCTTCCTTATCACTGGAGAGCAGGTCAATCATCTTGTTGCCGATGTTCACCTGATAATCGAGATACCGGCGCTGCAGAAGGTAAATCTGCCAATCCAGTTCCGACTTCACATTCTTATCGGCCATGCGAGCCGTAAAGTCACCCATAATAAGCGGACGGTCGTAGCTGCGAATCACATCATACGGAATAAACGTAGCCTCGGGATTGTCGAAAAAAAGACGAACTCCATTTTTAGCATCACTCGTTATCTTGCCAGACAATTCTTCCAGATAATCCACTGAGCGGTTCAAGATGGTGGTCTTTCCCACCCCGTTGATGCCGGAAAGGATATTTACATCGGGACGCAAATCCCATGCGATATCAAAACGCTCCCACAATCCATGAATTTCAATGCGACGGATATAATTAGCTTGTTGTTCCATAGTGTTCCTCCTTTATTTTTAGGTAAAAATACGATTAAAAGCAATCCGTTCTTCCTTTTTGGCTCACAAATTTTGCAAAAACAAACAGATTACCCGTCAACCATCGGCCTATCTATACAAAAACAGCCTTGCTGCCCATCCGGACAACAAGGCTGTTTCTATGCTGACAAAAATAGCAAAATCAGTTTGCTTTTCCTACTTGTTCCAAGATATCAGCAGGCACCTTATCACAACGCTGGTAACGTTGCACATTCTGAGCATCATTCTTTCCAGTCCACGTCATGGAACCAGAAGAAAGCAGGTCGGTCACAATATACGAATCACTCCAATCACCCTGCTGATAATCGTACTTACCACTGATAATGTAGCCCAAGTACGCATCTTTTTCTATCTTGAAACGACCGGTGATGCAACGTGCATACATCGAATCGAAGTTCTGATACATCTCAAAACTTTTCTCCTTCCGATTGAAAGTAATATAGCAGTAAATTCCCTCCGGAAGCGGCTGACCTTCTCTTTCGGTCAGCTGCCAGGTGCCATGCAAATTAGCATAAGTTACCTCCAGCGTCGGCACAGCCGCCGGCTCATCGTCACCACAAGCAGTCAGCCCGACGAAGCACAGCAGCAAAGCCATGAGTTTAAATATATTTTTCATTTTTCTTTATACTTTACTTGTTATTGATATTATTTGTTCTGGAATCCCGTTTCACCACCACTTCAAGCATGCGTTCCGATGGCCGCCCTGTCAGCCCGTCGACCAACAGAGAAAATCGAATCACATTCCCTGCGGCAGAAGGAAGTTTGCTGCCATCAATCGTCACAACCAACTCAGCCTCACTATGAGGTGCAATCACCTCCGGCTCCGTACGGAAAGACGCATAAGAAGGCAGCAGTTTGGCAGAAAGCTTCAGTGGATGCTCTCCACTGTTGGCACAAAGTATCCGCTCTGACGGACAAGAAGAAGACGTCAGTCCGCTAAACACCAACTGCTTGCGTTTCAGACGCAACACTCCCATAGCCTTGGGCAGATACCTCCATTCGTCGTCCGTCACCACTTCCCCCGTCAGAGAAAGACGAGCTACCGGCCGTTTGCTGTCCAACTGCGTATAAACAAATGCCTGAGTATCAACGGTACCGACACGGTTCTTAGGATGAAAAGTCAACGACACACATCCCGTTTCTTCCGGCTGCAACGGCGCTTCAGGAAAAGCAGCCACTGCACAACCGCAAGTAGTCTTGACCCGACTCAGCCGAACTACCTTTCCGCTGACATTGCGAAAAGTAAAATGAACCATACGCGGACTATCTTCCTCCTTCAAGGTTCCTATCGACTGCCGGCAAGAATCAAAACGGAGGATGGAAGCCCCGTACTCCAACAGCACGGGATGCACTTCCGCCTCTATCTCTGCCCTGGTGGGAAATTTCCGTTCTTGCGCATCTGCATATACAACAGGCAACAGCAGTGCCCCATAGAAGCAGGCATATCCAATCGCTTTTCTGCTCTTCATCTCCAGTTATCCTTTATTACAGCCAACCAGAACCATTGGCATTTTTGCTAACGGTAATGACAAAAGCATGTTTCTCTCCGTTGGAAGCCACAACCATAGCATGAGCACTGCCTGAAGCCACACCTGTCACAGTCAGGAGAGTGCCTTTGATTTCCATACGGGCAACAGTTTCATTACCGCCTTCGCAAGTATAAGTCAGATTCTCTCCATTCTTGAAGTAGCGGGCCAAATCCAACGTAGCACGCTTTTCTACCGCTACCAAAACATTGGGCACTTTCATATCTGAACCACTACCTTCAATCGCTTTCAACAATGCACCTGCATCCACCAGTTTACCCATCTTGCCACGATAGTCGAGCAGATTCATCAACGTAACAGCACCGCCAGGCGTAGTGTGATTGTAGATATATTTCTTTTCCACCCATTCTGTATAATAACTATCCACCTCACGGGCAGTACTCTTCATCAAATCAATAAACTGACGGGCAGTGAAATGACGGCGCTGCTTCACTGCATAAGATAGTCCCAAAGCTGCTACACCCGATACATGCGGACAAGCCATGGAAGTTCCTTCAAAATAACCGTATGCAGCCGAGCCGTTCTTAATCAAGGTGGAAAGAATCATTCCCTGCGGTGTTTCAGCATCAAATGTGCCAAACGTATCCTCCGAAGTACCATAATACTCACCATCACCTCCCGGAGCACAGAATGCTACTTCCGAACCATAATTGGTGTATACAGCCGGAGTGTAATCTGCTGCAATAGATGCCACCGAAACACATTCTGAATAAGCAGCAGGAAATGAAGACATGCGCGCATATTCATTGCCGGAAGCAAAAATAGCCAATCCGCCTTCAATGACTCCATTGGGAGAACCGGCATTATGGATAAAGTAATCAAGCGCTTCCTTTTCCAACGGATAAAGACGTTCCCACTCTTTTTCGGTTTTAGGTCCGGGGGTGAATCCCATCACTTCATTGGCATAAGCCGAATTGTATCCCCAGCTACATTGCAAAATAACAGCGCCATTGTCGGCTGCATACTTGATGGCTTTGGCTTCACCTGCCAACGTAGCACCATTCAGTCCGTCAAATAGTTGGCAAGTCATAATTTTCACTCCTCCTTTTCCGTCGGTTCCTCCGGCAATACCGGATACACCCAGGTTATTTCCGTTGACAGCCGCAATGGTCCCTGCTACGTGCGTACCATGACCGGAATCGTCGGCCGAACTCCATGAAATAATACTGCTGTTGCGAACAAAGTTGTAACCGTAGCGGTCGCCAGCATATCCGTTTCCATCACTGTCAGTATCAGAACCCAGTGTTTCCTCTTCATTGACCCACATATTAGCTTCCAAATCCTCGTGATTCCACATCACACCTTCGTCCAACACAGCCACAATAATCGAAGGGTCGCCCGTACACAATTTCCAAGCTTCCTTGCAATTCACATCCGAACCGGCAATGGAAGGAGCCCATTCCTTTTCAAAGCCATACGAACCGGTATTGACATATCCCCATTGGTTGGCTAAATACGGGTCATTAAACTGCAAGCCGTTACTTGCACGCGTCATACGAATCAAATCATTCTTAGTCAGCATCAACGGTTTTTTCGACGGATCATATGCCCGATGAATGGTAGGGTTACACTGTATTTTAGAAACCTCACCCAGTTTCGATAGACGGGCCATTGCCTCTTTCAAATCCGTGCCTTCGTCAAAATGTACCTCATACCACAAATGCAAACCAGCTTCGCGAGTACGAGATTCGTTTTTAGGATCTACCGGGAACACTCGTTCGAAATGATAAGCGCCCAAAATATCAAGCACCTCATCCATTGAAGGAATTCCCGACCGAGTAGCAGCTCCTGCCGTGTGCAATTGCACACGGTCGAGGATGTCGCTCATCTCAGGAACAAACTTAATCAGCAGTTCGCCATTCTTGGCACCCGCTGGGACCTCAGTTTGAGGTACGTCAGACACTCCCGGCTGCGCTACAAAATCGGCATCTTGACAAGCCGTAGCCAACAGGGCGAACGCTATTGCATAACTATATAAATTCTTCATCATGGTTTATTTCCTTTTAATATGAAACACACTTTTGCTTTCTCCTCCTTCGCTGTCTTCCTCATTGATTTCATACTTGGCACGATAGAGCGGGAAAGCATTGAAATAATACTCAAAATTAGAAGGTGTATTGTTGAACTTCACGGCATTACCTTGAGCATCAATACCATTCTCCATCTGGTTGTAAATAAACATTTCCGGATACCATTCCATGAAATAAGGATGATAAAGCAGCCATTTCGGCAACGAACCGGTAAGGAAGTTCAAGTTGATTTTAAAATGCTTCATCTTAGGCAACACTTTCGGTATTCTATTCTTTACAAGATACTGCAACGTATCACCGGTAGCCTGAATCAGTTCATCATCCGGTTTATAGGGTTCCCATGAAGCACAGTCGGGCAGCGCACCTTCCAGGTAGTTGTAAGACAATACCAATTCTTCCAACGTGTCCCATCGGAGCAGTTCTTCAATAACAGCTTTATCAGCAGATTGGCTAAGATTCATGTGCAAACCGATTTCATCCAGCGTATAGGCCCCCGGCTCCTTCAAACTGGTGATACCCCAACGGCGGTTACCATTCAGCGAAAGCGATTTCAGGTGCGGGAAATTCTCTTTTGTGAGAATAGAAGGAACCGACGTAAAGTTGTTGCCACTCAAGTCGAGAACTTCCAGTGTCTTACCCAAATCTTTCAAACGTTCGGGAAGAGCTATCAAACCATAAGCCCCCACCTGCAGGTTCTTCAGATGCTTCAATTCGCACAATTCATCACCCAAGGTAATATTCAGCAGCATGGTATTCACATTACCATAAGCAGAGAAGGTTTCGAGGTATTTCAAGAAACGCACTTCCTGAGCAATACTCTCCTTGGTATCGGGCTGTATGATGCTCAATGCACGAACACGTCCAATAGCCTCTTTAATCGGATTGCCCAATTCATCGGTAGGCAGTTCATCATTACGTTCCCACAACACCACATTCGGCCAATAACTCAGATTTTCGCTGAAACTTACCTGTGCAGTGGCATTCATACGTTCCATGATAGCGATGATAGCCAGGGAGTCACCGGCACGGTCGTCGGTAATTTTAGGAGAAGCCTTCTGTGTCACCGTAATTGGAGTCACCACAGCTCCAGCATTTTCTTCCCCAATTGGTCTGAAATGAATCTTCGCTACACGCTCCACCCATTCAGGATTAATCTTCCAGTTGAAACGCAATTTAAAAGAAGTAGGGCGAGCACTCTCCAGAGAGAACTTCGGATTATCAAAAGAAATCCAATCTTTCAGCAGACCCGTTTCTTCTATTGAAGTAAGATACTCCACCTCAATGGTAAAAGGCACATTGGTTGTGACCAGCGATTCGAAATAACGCTTATCCACATTGTTGGTTGAAGCATCCAGTTTTACTTCCGCCTCTTTTACATAAACTTGTTTTCCAAATCCCAACTGAGTCACCACCAAGTTTTTGCTTTCACCTCCCTTTTTGGATAAAAAGCGTACTTCCGCTTCACGGGGCTCGTTCACCAAGGAAGAATCTACAGTCACAACACATTCGGTTGTGCCCACCCCGTTGGCAGGTGACACTGTAATCCAAGGCTTAGATGCAGCAGCCACCCATTCTCCGGCAGAAACCACCTTAACAGTCTCCGTTCCACCTTCGGCATTCATGGCAATCTCAGTTTTTTCAACCGTAAAACCTACAATGGCCGGCTCATCATCATCATTGCAGGCAGTCAGGAAGACACCTGCACAGCCAATCAGCCCTAATGCTATTTTCAATAAATGTTTCATTTCTGTTTCTCTTTATTATTCCAAATCCAATATGTCACATCCCATAATTGTCTGTGTAGGATCATAAATCAACAAATAATAACCAGCCTGGATATAAGAACATACCGGTGACAAGTCGATTGAAATGTTCGGATTGTCCTTGATCTCAAAAACACGAATATTGGGAGAAATCGTATCCTCAATCTTACGCAAGTCATTGCTACCAATAAAGAATCTCACCAATGTAGGATGTTTATACAACTCCTGTGGCCATTCACGTAAAGTGCGGTTTCCTTTGTCGTCACGTTGATGACGGATACCGAAAATATTCAAATTACAATTCAACGGAGCATAAGGGAACTTAGAGAACTGATTGTAACTTAAGTCTATACCATAGAGATAAGGCACGTTTTCCGGTAAGAAATCTCTTGCCGGAATTTCTTTCAGATTGTTGAATTGCAAGTCGAGACTAACCAGCAGGTGAGAATTGGGCCCCATCATATCTTTTTCCTTGAATACAGTCATACCATTACCTGCCAGATTCAGATTGGAAATCGGAGAACCTGCCTTGAAAATCGGATAAGGGAAACGGTTGAGTTTATTGTATGCCAAAGTAAGTTCTGCCGAATTGACACCACGGAACGCATCCCCATTCTCCAATTTGCTGATTTCATTGTATGAGAAATCGATTGCCTTAATCACATATTTGGATTTGGCATTGAATATGTCTGGCAATTCTGTCAACTTATTGTTTGTACAGCTAAACAACTCAGTGTCATAATAACCAAAGAAATAGCCTTCTTCATCATGAGGAATGCTCGTGAGTTTATTATGATCCAGGTATAGCTTGCTCAGATTGATTTTCTTTCCAAAAGGATAGACCTTTGTCAGCTGGTTATTGGTCAAATCAAGGAAACTCAACTTTTCCATACGCTGCAGCTCTTCCGTCACAGGAATAGAAGTAAGATTATTGTATCCCAGATAAAGCACCTGAATCTTGCTTCCGCTGTTACCGCCGATAAAATCAATCCAGTTCTGCAACAGGGTTTCATCAGAGATGCTGCGGTTGCAAGCCACATTCAACATCTGCAATTCAGGCAGTTGAGTAAGCATATCCATTGGAAGAGATGCCAGTTTAGAACAATTGTAGATTTCCATATCGGTGAGCATCTTGAAATTCTTCCAGCTCCAGTCGGTTCTTTCTTCATAGAACGGAGAATCTTCGTTCACCTCCACAAAGAAATTTCCATCGGCACCAATCGGAGAGTTGGCGATAAAGAAGTTTTCCAGCTGAGTACAACGCATCAGAGCTTTTGAAATACCCGTAATCTGATTAGTCATCACGCCAAACTGCACATCTTTCGTCTGAATGCGGTTATCCTTCTTCACCGGACGGAAAGACGGATTGTCATTGATAGCATCCACCAAAATATCAGAGAAACCAGAACGTACATCACGGTTGAGGAATTTCTCATCATAGTCCATACGGATAGCTTTCCGCTGCTCATCAGTCAAAGAAGCACCTACCTTCTCGAACAAGTGTCCGCCAATCAGCTCGTCGTGTGCACCCAAGTTCAGAATACGCAACTCTGTAAGTTGTCCGATAGCATCAGGCACTTGTCCTTTGGCTCCAAATCCAGAGATGACCACCGAAGCTACACGACCGTTCTCCAGCAACTGTACACCCGGCTGATATCCCCACATATCGGGTTGCTTATCGAAATTCCAGTTGCAACCCATGGGATTCGCCTCTCCGTAGTAACGCCAATTCGGACCGTCCAAAGCTTCCCAAATTGCTTTCAACGCTTCATAATCTTTCAGATAAGCAGCAGTTTCACTCATCTGAACAGGCACTTCCACCTCTTCAGTCAACTGATTGTCGGTGACAACAAAAGTCTTGGAAGTAGGCACAGCCGCATTCGTTTCCAGCGATTTGGTTGCTTTTTTATCCGAATAAGTAGTGTAAGCGCTGATTTGATAACTTCCGGCCTTGAGCCAAGCGACTGTATCACAAGTAGCATACGCATCTTTCAGATTCTCTACATATTTCACTCTGACCTTTTTGATGGCAGTCACCTCTTGAGTGAAAAGATTCTTCACATAAATATCAATGGCTTTAATGTTCGCAAAAGGATAAGCAGCCGATTCGCCGGCACGCGTAGGCACAAAGTGCTTCATCAGCTTAAACGAAGCCATTCCACGGGGCACGGCATCCGCATACAGATTCTGCACCTGCATACCATCAGTCACAACACTAAAAGTATAATTGTCGGGAGCATCAGCAAAAATCACCTCATCCAATTTATCATACAGGTAATAACCTATTAATTTGTAGCTTCCGGCCAACAGTTCCAGTTTTTCGCTTCGCAAACCAAACTCAGCATTCTCTGCATTGAAAGCATTCAGTTTCAAAGTCTGCTCAATGGTAGAGGCTCCATACTGCAACACCACCTTTACTTTCTTGGCATCACTCAATTTCTCCAATTTATCCATGATGACGCGCGTAGCAGTTTTTCCTGCCGACGCCTCCTTCATGACACGAAACTGCACATAACCGCTACCAGCAGTCTGCGCCATTTCGTCATCATCATCGGAGCATCCTGTCCATACCGTTGTCATCAACACCAAGCTGATGATCAACGGAAGGAAAGAAAACAGTTTATATAATTTCATTTGTTTCATTCGTTAGTATAGTAGATTACACGTTTTTCACTTCAATCACCAAAACTTTCTTATATGCTCCCGACACGTTCTTGAAAGCAATGTAAAGACGAGTTCCTTCTTTTGCATCAGCAGGAACAGTCACACCAATAGAAGTCATATCCATCGGTTCCGGTTTCATTTCTTTGATATAATCTTCCAAAACGCCGGCTTCCGATTCTTTCCATACTTCCACATTAGCCTCATTGCTAGCATCAAATTCATCTTCAGCCATCTTAGGAGAGATAGTCACATAATCATTGGCAGCCAAATTTACAGCCTGTGCCACAACATCACCGAATTTTTCTGTGATTTTAGCATTAACCTCCTCGTCATCAATCACGTTGCAGTCTACCGGTGAAAACGCTGATAATTTCACTTCAAATTCAGCAACACCCACTTCCTGCATTTTTTCTTTCTGAAGCACATTCATAGCCAGGTTATTTTGCTCAAACTGATAACCGATAGCCAGGCTGACTTCACCCGTCATACCATCTCTCTCTACAGACAAGAAACCCAGTTCCTCGCTCCAGGGATCTATCGCCACCTTATCATACAATACTTTCGGGAAAATAAAGATATATCCTTCTCTCTCCTTATCGCTTGCATCCACAGTAATTCGAGTGACACCGTTGCCCTTTTTCTCCATATGCATCCAGCTCGCAGGCTGTTCTTCCGACACCGGCTCATCCAGATTTGTCACAAAAGTGAAGTAGCCAGGAGCCTGTTCTACTTTTTCAACAAACAAAGCTTCATAATCATCGTTGAAAGCAGTTACATTGTATTCCACAAACTTACGGAAAGTAGAAGTCGTTTCTGTAGACTCAGCTCCCGAAATACTTGTCTTTGAAAAAGTCTGTCCGTCCAAGGCAACCTCCCAGTTCCAGGGATCGTTACTTGGACCAGCAATGCGGATAGCTTCCTTAGCCATACCTGCATAACTTACCGGGAAAGAATAGAATGCTTTTCCAGCCTCATCCTGAAACGAAAGAGTGCCGTTCTGCTGCTTCTTGGCATATACCGATGAAGCAGGAACCTGCAGATTGACAAGCGCATCCACATTAGGAGCACCCACTACTGAATTTCCTTCAATAATCAACCATTCCGGACGATCGGTAGCAGCAAAACGGAAGTTAGCCTTTACCACATACGACAGATAGCTGTCATATCCGGCTACCATCGGTTCATCTTTACCCAATTCCACCAGTTCTTCTGCATCAGAATCACCTTTTTTCACCTTCTTGTATACTTTCAGCTGATACGCCTTGGCATTACGAACCACTTCAGCAATCACAGCTTCCTGTCCGCCCATAAACAAAGACAAGGTAGCCACACTGACATTATCACCATAATCTTGTCCTTCGGCCGAAATCTTCAATGTTACCGTCTGTGAACCTGCCTTACCAGCCAACGAAAATTCTTCACCGGTTTCAGTTACAAAACGACACCATGTAGCAGAAGAAGCCAGTTGCCAGTCGGCCACAGCATCAAATGTCAACTCTTTCGTATCGCCAACTTCACCACCTATTTTCTGTTTTTGAGGAAAGCTAACAGCAGTTGCAGTTTCATCATCATCATTGCAGGCAGTTGTCACGCAACACAACATCAGCAGTGTCATGAACAACCATCCCAATGTAAATTTGTTCTTTTTCATATTTCGTTATTTCTTTTGTTTTAATTAGAAAAAATATCGCTCATTAACCAAAGGCATATCAATCGGCAAACTTCGCACTCTGTGAGATGCTTACACTGCCTTCAAGCTTAAGCTTCTTCGCTTCGTCATCACTAATCCATTCCATAGCATTGGCAAACGTACCCACTACATTGGTGCCCGGTGCCATACCCGGCACATAGAGAGTCATGTATTGGAAAATAAAATGTTCGCAACTACTATAATAAGAAGGAGCCCCTTCATATTGATACAGATGCAGGTATCCGTCACCATAAATCGTACCGAAAGCTTCAGGAGTAGAAGCAAACACCTGTTCTTTCATCTCAATCAGCGGATTAAGCACGTCATCTGTTGTAAATTTCACTTTCACATCATAGCCGTCATAGAAGTAGTCCTTAAAGATGACAGTATTCTTTTCTTTCGGATCAATTTCCGTCACAATCAAGCGCTGTTTGACATTCGGCATAAACTCTTGCATATAATTAGAGGTAAGCAACGCATAACCCTCGAAGGCATGGATATCAAACGGACAAACCTTTTGCAAAACAACCTTTGAGTCATAGTTGTCTTCATACAAATCCCAATAGTCATTCTTATTGACCAGCAAACGCAAATCCAATCCCAGCGAATCTTCCACTGCGATGTTGTCATAAAAACCGCGTATACGCACGCTACCCACACGTTCACCGGCTTTGATAACTACCGTATTGGATGCTAATTCATAATGTTTTCCATCAATAGCATTACTCTTTGTCTCATCCACTTCCACAGCAATTGTACGGTCGTAATCGCACACTTGAGTAGCCGTAACGGGAATATCAAAAAACTCCTCATTATTCTGTACAGGAAGCACATTCAACGTATCTGAGAACATGATGTAATTGGAACCGGTATAAGACGTCCGCTCCTCGTTACAGCCTGTCATTACGGCTGCCAAGGCAGAAAATGCCATACACCATCCTATAAAAACTTTTCTCATTGTTATTTCCTTTTATTAATCGTTGTTTCTTACATTTTTTACTTATTGCTCTCATTCGGTTCAATTTGCGAGCCGGGAGATTCAAGTTCGTGTTTCGGAATAGGCCATACAAAAAGCGGATGGTCTTTTTCTATTTTCAGGGAGTTACCATTAATCAATGTTTCCTGCTGTGGCTTACGCTCAAAACCTTTGTGCCAACGCTTCAAGTCCTGCAAACGGAAACCTTCCATATAGAGTTCTTTCACACGCTCTTCTTCAATTACTTCCAACCAATTGTCTGCCGTCAATGTGGTAGAGTAGCCACTCGTGTAACGCGACTTGCGAAGCGTCGTGATATCCTTACTTGCCTGACCAAAGTCATTTAACTGCGCCGAAGCTTCTGCACGAATCAAGTATTGTTCGGCCAACCGGAACACCTTAGGCATACAGGTATGCAGAATCTGATTAGCAATAAACTGCTCATTACCAAAATACTTAGCCAGCAAAGGCCAGGTGAGGTGATGCGAATAACCCGTTGTTTTTTCCACGAAATAGGCGGGCAGACGAAGATCGTTGGCATCATACAGATTCAACACCCAGGTAGCCGGCACATAATCGGGCTTGAAAGTCATATAATCATAATTAAAGAAGATAGTTCCCAACGATCCGCCGTAATTATTAATGGTATATCCGATTTTCCAAATGATTTCAAATCCTTCGTCGTCAGCCCACAAATACTGAAGTTCATTCATCGTAGAAGAAGCCATAGCATTGCCATTAGAAAGCTGATAGTATTTCTTCTGATAATCTTTTTCCGAGCTGTCGCCGATTACTCTTGAAGCATACTTTTTCGCGGCTTTCCAATCTTGCATATACAATGCTACACGGGCACGAAGCGCATAGATAGTATATTCGTTGAAATAAGTTGAGCCCCACAGATTGGCATTAAAATCCTCTTCCAACTTCAGACAGCTGGCAGCACGGTCCAAATCGTCCAATACAAACTGGTAAGAATCATAGAGAGAAGCACGCTTCACCGGTTCGTCACTGTTGTAATGCTCGCGCAAAACCACACCCAACTCGTTGGCAGCCGTCTCCGGTTCGTATGCCTTACAGAAACATTTAATCAATTCAGAGTAAGCCAATGCACGGGCAAAATAAGCTTCACCGCAATACTGGTCGATACGGTCCAAATCTTCATCTTCCGTTGTATTCTGACGCACTCGTTCGATATTATCCAACAGGAAATTACAACGAGTAATCACCTCATAAAGGGAAGCATACACTGCTTCAATCTGAGAATTGGTTGCCAAGATTTCCCAACGCCATACATCTCCGAATGTATTCGAATAACCATTGACGGCATAAGCCAGATCCGACTGAATATCCGGAAGCAAGGTCAGGTGTCCACTATACAATGCATTGCTCAGGAAAGCAGAATAAATACCTATAACTGCTTGGTCGGCCTCCTGAACGGTCGTAATCGCCCGGTCAGACTGTACCATATCCGACGGATATTTGTCCAAACAAGAGGTCATCCCCATAAAGAGCATAGCCCAAAGTAAATATGTTCTTATTTTTATCATTTTCGTTGTTTTTTTAGAATGAAAGTTCCAGACCAAAAGAATACTGGCGCGACATAGGATACTGAGCCTGATACATATTGCTGAATGACTCCGGATCCATACCGCTAAACTTAGTGAATGTCAGCAAGTTCTGTCCCTGCGCATATACACGGGCATTAGTAAAGAAGCGAGTCTTCTTCAGCCAGTTCTGCGGAATAGTGTAGCTGAGCATCAAATTTTTCAGACGCAAGAAAGAAGCGTCTTCCAAAAAGCGAGAGTCCATCTGCGGCGTAATGCCATAACGAGGAATATCTGTCACATCACCCGGCTTTTTCCAACGATCGTAAAGCAAACGCTTCGATTGGTTGAAAGCCGTATACAATCCGTTACTTTCTTCGAAGAAACGGTCGTTGTTGAACATCCAGCGGTCTGCTACCCAGCTAAACTGCACATTCAGCGACAAGCCTTTCCAAGTGAGCGCTGTACCGAAACCACCCTGCCACGGAGCCAGATAGCTCTTGCCAATCAGCACTTTGTCTGACTCACGGAACTCATTGGTAATTTCTCCATCTTTAGTATACCACAACGGATCACCATTCACCGGGTTTACACCCGCATAACGGTTGATAAAGAATTCCCCCCGGTCATGTCCGGCTACCAATTTGGTATTTGTGTTAGGGATTTCATATTCATCAATGCCGCTATACAGTTCATTGATTTCATTCTTATTATAAGACACATTGGCACTAACATTCCAGGTAAAATCCTTTAAACGCAAAACATCCGCATTCACAGAAAGTTCCACACCACGGTTGGTCATCACACCCACATTGTCCCAATGCTGACCTCCATTACCTTGCGAATAAGATTCCGGAACCAGCATCAAAATATTGCTGGTGCGCTTGTTATAAAGTTCCAAGTCCACATTCAGACGTTGGAAGAAACCCAAGTGGAAAGCTAGGTTGGTAGTCCACGTAGACTCCCAGCTCAACTCTTCATTACCTTTTTGGAAAGGAGCAATACCAGCAGCATCCATATAACGGAAACCTCCGGCTACCAAAGCCAAATGGTCGTAATTAGGGATTTCCGAGTTACCAGAAGTACCCGTACTGAAAGCCACCTGTGCATTGTGAATCCAATCCAGTTTCTGCAAGAATTTCTCTTTCTTGGCATTCCACATCAAACCGATGGACCAGAAGCGTCCCCAGCGATGATCTTTACCAAAGCGGGAAGAAGCATCCGTACGCAAACCGATTTCAGCATAATAACGATCATCATAATTGTATTCAGCCCGACCGAAGAAAGACAAGAACGCATACGAAGAGTTATCATCCGACCATGAAGAAGCACGTGTACCGGAAGTAATATTATTCAGGAAATCGTTATTCTGACCACGAGTCGTTACTCTAAACCCTTCTGAACGGTAATCAATACCTTCCTGTCCCAACATCACATTGAAATGATGCAAATCCTTCACATCAAAACGATATGTCAGTGTATTGGTTGCTGTCAGACTCAGCATATCAGCCGAACTGCGTCCTGCCACACCAATACCATTATTTAACTGATAACTAGGCATAGATTGCATAAAGGCTGTGGAATGGGTATAGTCGGCACCAAACAAAGAACGGAAAGTCAGGTTCTTAATCGGAGTTACCTCAGCATACAATACACTCAGCACTTTGTATTTTTTGTTTTTCAGCGGGTTATTTTCCATCCATTCAATGGGGTTCACTGAAGTACCTGTCCAACTGCCATCCTTATTGGTAGCCAACGAACCATCTTCCTTATAAGGATTCCAGTAAGGCAACATAAAGCGGCAAGCAGAAATAGGAGAAGACAAAGAATAAGAACCTTCCTCTGCCTGTTCCACTTCCTCATAAGTCACCATAGAGTTGGTACCGACTTTCAGCCATTCACCGGCTTTCACGTCAGCGTTGGCACGCATCGTGTAGCGGCGGAAAGTAGACGACTGTGCAATACCATCCTGATCATAGAAACTACCCGACACAAAGTAATTCAATTTATCAGTAGCCCGGCTGATAGACAAGTCATAATTCTGAAGCAACGCACGATCATTGAATACTTCATCACGCCAGTTTACATCTGTACGCGACAGCAAATTATAATCTTGTCCTTTATCAAGCTTCAACTCCTTTTCAAACGCAATGCGCTCCGCTGTATTCATCAAATCCCAATTGCCTTTGGCTAATTGCGAGAACCCCCACTGAGAACGCAAAACAACCTGCGCCTTATCCATAGCCGTACCTCGCTTGGTTGTAATCACCACTACACCGTTGGCTGCACGAGCACCATAGATAGAAGTAGAAGAAGCATCTTTTAGCACCGAAATGCTTTCAATGTCACTGGGACTAATCGTATTGAAATCACTGCTTGAAATAGGCACACCATCCAGAATAAACAAAGGAGCAGTACCCGAAGTAATTGAATTGGTACCACGAATCTGGAAAGAAGCGGCCTTACTAGGCTCACCTGAATTAGACATCACCATCAAACCAGGAGTCTGTCCTTGCAGTGCCTGATCGAAACCAGCAGCCGGCACATTTTCCATTTTTTCTGCCTTCACGGTAGAAACTGAACCAGTCACAGTGCCCTTCTTACGAACACCATAAGCCACAACGACCACTTCGTCAACCAATTGTGTGTTCGATTTCATCGTTACGTTCAACACACGAGTCTGAGATGTTACTTCATGACGCTGCTCTTGCATACCGATGTACGAGAACACCAATGTAGCTTTAACAGCCCCCTTAATTTCAATGTCGTAATCACCATCATAATTAGTAATTACGCCATGATTACTGCCTTCTTGCAAAATTGACACACCAATCAGCGGTTCATTGCTCTCTTGATCAATAACCTTTCCTTTTACCCTAAAACTTTGGGCAAAAACAGAATGGAGTGACAACATAACAAGAAAGATGGACAAAAGAATCACTCTTTTCATCTTTACTGATACTTAATTTTATATATTAATAAATGATAGAATTTGTTTCATTAACCTCATTTTTATCGATCTTACTTCACCTCTGCGAAACTAAAAACCAATTCATATTTGCATAATTATAGTATATTTTTACACGTGCTTAATTTTGAATGTGTAAATATACTATATATTCAGTAAATATATATCTTTTATAAAAATAACATACAAATGATAAATAAGGGATAAAACTATGTTTTATATCATATTATTTAAGTAAATAAATAGAAACTCATGCAAAAAGATACTTTCTACTACGAAAAGATGTTTATTTATTACATTTCAATGACATTATGATTTTATCTTAAATAAGTATAAAATGAATTGTATAAATATAAAATCGGCTATATGCCTTTATTAAAGCATATAGCCGACAAATAAGTTCAACCGATAAATAAAAATCAATTTCCCTGATGAACAGTAAGTTGCGGGAATGGGAAATTGATGCCTTTTTCATTGAATGTCTGATAAATGGCCTTGTTTATATCAAAATAAACATCCCAATAATCTTCTTTCTTCACCCATGCACGAGCCACCACGTTTACACTGCTGGCATCCAATGCATGCAAAGCAACAAAAGGAGCAGGATCACCCAAGATGCGTTTTTCGGACGAAAGAATCTCATTCACAATCTGCTGCACCTTGTCATAATCTTCCCCGTAATCGATGCCCACAATCCACTCCAAACGGCGGGTAGTCTGCGTGTTGTAGTTTGTCACTACCCCACTGCTCATGGCACCATTCGGAATATAGATAACTTTATTGTCTACCGTTGTCAAGATGGTATGGAATATCTGGATTTCTTTCACAGAGCCAGCAACACCCTGACTTTCAATCCAGTCGCCCACTTTATACGGTTTAAACAACAACACAATCAAACCACCGGCAAAGTTCTGCAGATTGCCCGACAAAGCCATACCGACAGCCACACCGGCAGATGCCAGCAAAGCTGCAAAGGAAGTCGTTTCCACTCCTAAAGCACCAACCACTGAAATAATGAGAAGAACCGTCAGAAGGATATTGACCAGACTCTTGATGAATGTCTTGATGCTGATTTCCACTTTCCGCTTATCAAGCAAACTGCCTACAAAACGATTCAAGGCAGAAATGATAAAACGCCCCACAATGAAAACAACCGTAGCAATTAAAATACGTTCACCGGCACGTACCGCAAAATCTATCAGCTGTTGAGTTACCAAAGACAGTTTATCCAATCCTTCGGCCTTCGCTATAGCCTCTTCAGTGATTTTCGATGCAGCCACAGCTACACTATCGGCAACCTGTGCTGCCTGCAATAAAAATGTCATAATATTAAGATATGATTTAATTAAAAAAATAAAACAAAGACTGTATGTCTCTCAATGTATGTGCACACAAAGTTATTGAGTTTTTCACAAAATTAAAAGTTTTATTGTATTCTTCGGCGAAAACGAATACTTTTGCTTTCCGTTTGATGCAGGCAGCCACGCGCTGCACAAAGGCCTGCTCTATGCACCGGATGTCTATTCAAAACAGCTGAAAAACAGTATAAAACAATACACTAAATGAATTTTCTCGAACTATTGGGAGCCTTGGTAGGTGTGGTCTACCTATGGCTCGAATACAAAGCCAGCATTTTTCTGTGGCTGGCCAGTATCATCATGCCGGCTATCTACGTTTTTGTCTATTACCAAGCCGGACTCTATGCCGACTTCGGTATCCAAATTTACTACATTATAGCCGCCATCTATGGAGGATGCTTTTGGATATGGGGAAAACAGAAAAAGCATACGGAAAATAGCGAATTACCGATTATTCATACACCTGTCAGCTACTATCTGCCCCTATGCCTCACTTTTGCAGGCACATTTGCAGGCATTGCCTGGATATTAATCAACTTTACCAACAGTGACGTGCCGTGGCTCGACAGTTTTACTACTGCCTTGAGCATCATAGGCATGTGGATGCTGGCACGCAAACATGTAGAACAATGGCTTGTCTGGATAGCTGTAGACGTGGTGTGTTGCGGATTATACATCTACAAGGCGCTATATTTTACCGCGGCCTTATACGGACTTTATGCTATAATCGCTATCTTTGGCTACTATAAATGGAAAAAGCTGATAAATTTGCAATGAAAAACCTGGATAAAAATCCAACGGAGGCTGTAATACTTGCCAATGGTGAATACCCTACCCACTCCGTCCCCGTAAATATACTGAGAAATGCTTCCTATGTGGCATGCTGTGACGGCGCAGCCAACGAATACCTTTCCCGCGGCTACATACCCGACGCCATTATCGGTGACGGTGACTCTATTTCTCCTGCCTATAAGGAGCAATACTCCGACATCATCCATCCCGTTAAAGAACAAGAAAGCAATGACCAGACAAAGGCCATGAGATTTCTGAAAGAGAAAGGGTTCCGCAAAATTACAATTTTAGGAGCCAGCGGCAAACGGGAAGACCATACCTTGGGAAACATCAGTCTGCTGATAGAGTACCTCAAAGAAGGAATGGAGGTGCAAATGGTTACCGACTACGGCATTTTTATCCCGGCTGAAGGAACACGTACATTCTCTTCACACCCCGGTCAGCAGGTTTCCATTTTCAACTTTGGAGCCACAGGACTACGGTCTACCGGACTGCGCTACCCTATCCGCGATTTCACCAACTGGTGGGAAGGTACCCTCAACGAAGCTATATCAGAAGAATTTACAATTCTGTGTACTGGCTATTATCTTGTATTTATGGCTTATATCTGAACATTAACAAGATGGTAATACAATAAATAAGCTACTGAATATTGATTTAAAGAATAATAAAAATTAAATTGACAGCAGATAGGCTTTAAAATCAACAAACTCTTTACTCATCGGCAAAGTTTGCTTCTCTCCTTTCAGGAATTCCTGCAGCTTAGCCGGTATGTCCACCTTCTCACCGATGATGCTTTCCACCGTATCTAGGAACTTAGCCGGATGAGCCGTTTCAAGGAAGATACCGGTTTCATTCGGCTGTAACTGTTCGTGCAACGCACGATAGCCACAGGCTCCGTGAGGATCAAGCAGATATCCATAAGCCTGCCAAGTTTCCTTCACTGTTTCACGAATCTGATTGTCTGTATAAGTAGCGCCGGAGATTTCTGCCGAAATTGCCGTATGCGAATGCTGATACAAATCCAAGATACGGGCAAAGTTGCTCGGATCACCCACATCCATCGCATTGGCAATCGTAGCAACGGAAGGACGAGGATGATATTCCCCTGCCTGCAAATACTGATAGAAAATGTCATTACGATTGTTGGCAGCAATGAAGCGTTTGATAGGAAGTCCCATTTTCTTGCCGAAAAGCCCTGCTGTAATGTTACCGAAATTACCACTCGGCACACACACTACTCCATTTTCAGCCTTCCCAAGACGTTTCAATTGAGCATAGGCATAAAAATAATAAAATGCCTGAGGCAGGAAACGAGCCACATTAATGGAATTTGCAGAAGTAAGCGAAAGACGTTCATTCAATTCTTTGTCCATGAAAGCCGCTTTCACCAATGCCTGACAATCGTCAAAAGTACCCTCCACCTCCAAAGCCGTTATATTTTGTCCCAAGGTAGTAAACTGCTTCTCCTGTATTTCGCTCACTTTTCCCTTTGGATACAGCACATACACATGAATCCCTTCCACCCCCAGAAATCCATTCGCTACCGCACTGCCCGTATCGCCCGAAGTGGCCACCAGCACATTGACCTGCTTACGTCCTTGCTTTTTAATGAAATACCCCAACAAACGTGCCATAAACCGCCCTCCGACATCCTTGAAAGCCAAAGTGGGTCCATGAAACAACTCCAAAGCGTAAATCCGTTCCGTCACCTTCACCAACGGCACATCAAAATTCAAAGTATCATACACTATCTGTTTCAATGTATCTGCAGCGACATCTTCTCCAAAGAAAGCATCCGCCACCCGATAAGCTATTTCCTGAAAAGACAGCCTGTCGATGGAATCATAAAATTCTTGAGGCAAAGGCTTAATGGTCGTCGGCATAAACAACCCCTTATCAGCAGCCAGTCCTTTTACCACGGCCTCTTCCAGAGAGACATCCGGCGTTTTTCTATTTGTACTATAGTATTTCATAGCTTCTTACGTTTTATTTCATAAATTCTTGGATAAACTCATCTTCTTTCAACAGACCATAGCTCCCACTGCAGGCCGCTACCTCATCGTAAGTCTGCACTTCATCGGGCTCTATTCCCGGATACCAAATAACAAACGGAACGGGGTCAGCCGTATGCGTACGCAGTTCGCATGGCGTAGGATGATCGGGCAAAACAGCTATAGCCACAGGTTCTTTGGCTTCTTTCACAGCCTCATAAATAGGCCCCACCACCCGACTGTCTAGATTTTCAATGGTCTGTATCTTCAAACCGACATCCCCTTCATGACCAGCCTCATCACTGGCTTCCACATGCAAATACACAAAATCGTCCGTTTGCAGTGCTTCCAATGCAGCAGCCACCTTATTTTCATAATTGGTATTATAAAGACCGGTTGCTCCTTCCACGGCAATACGACGCAACCCGGCATAGAAGCCAATGCCATTGATCAAATCAACAGCCGAAATAACTGCCCCTCTCTTAACCTGCGGAAAAGTGCAGGAAAAAGCAGTCATCTGCGGACGATAGCCCGGACTCCAAGGCCAGATACTATTGGCCGGATCGTTACCTTCGGCCATCCGCTTACCATTCAACGGATGATGTTTCAGCAACTCCTGCGACTGCAGAATCAACCCATTGATCAAGTCAGCCGTTTCCTGTGCTGCCGGTTCCAAGGCTTTCACCATCAGCGGACGGAAAGGCTGTAAAGGCACATCATGCGGCGGCGTACAATCCAAAGCCTTATGACCACCTTTAATCACCAGCAAATGCCGGTACTGCACTCCCGTATAAAAACGGACCCGTTCATTTCCCAGCTTTTCCTGTAAGAAACGGATCAAGACATCCGCTTCTTCCGTAGAGATATGTCCGGAAGAGTGATTCTTTAAAATCTCCCCTTCCACACATACCAAATTGCAGCGCATTGCCATCTCTCCCGGCTGTAAATCCACCCCGATATTGGCCGCTTCCAACGGACCGCGTCCTTCGTAAACTGAAGGCAAATCGTAGCCCAAAACCGACATATTGGCTACTTCACTGCCCGGATGAAACCCCGGTGCGACAGTGAGGAGGCGACCTACACGCCCCTTTTTAGCCAACAAATCCATGTAAGGCGTCTTGGCATACTGCAAAAGCGTCTTATTTTTCAATGACTTCACAGGCCAGTCGGCCATTCCGTCACCTAAAATAACAATGCGCTTCATAAGCTTTATACATTAGCAATACTCATTATATCGGCAAATACACCGGCCGCTGTTACACCCGCACCGGCACCATAGCCCTGAATCATCATCGGATACTCCTTATAGCGTTCAGTTGTCAACAGAATTATATTATTGCTGCCTTCCAACCCATAAAACGGGTGATTGATATCTACTTCCTGCAAACCGACAGAAGCCTTTCCGTCTTCAAACTTGGCAACAAAGCGCCAGTGCTTGTTTTCCTTGGCCAGCACCTGACGGCGTGCCTCGAAATCGGCATCCAGACTCGGCACACGCTTCCAGAAATCCTCGAGCGACCCTTCAAAGAAATCATTAGGAACAAAAAGATTCTTTTCCACATCCTCCTGCTCGATGCGATAGCCTGCCTCACGAGCCAGGATCACCAGCTTCCGGATTACATCCTTACCGCTGAGGTCGATACGCGGATCGGGTTCAGAATAACGTTCTTCCTTAGCCATCTGAATGGTGCGGCTGAAAGGAACCTCCGCACTGATCTTATTGAAAATAAAGTTCAATGTACCGGAAAGCACAGCCTCAATCTTCAAAATCTTATCACCACTATGAATCAAGTCATTAATCGTGTTGATAATCGGAAGACCGGCTCCCACATTCGTTTCAAACAAATACTTCACACCGCGCTGACGGGCAATGGTTTTCAGTTCACGGTAGTTCTCATAAGCAGAAGAAGCCGCAATTTTATTGGCAGCTACCACGGAAACATTGTGCTGCAGCAAATCTTTATAAAGAGAAGCAATGTCAGCACTGGCCGTACAATCCACAAACACAGAATTGAAGATATTCATGCGGATGATTTCATCATGAATGGTCTGCACATTGCTATGCATTCCATTCTCCTTCAGTTCCTCGCGGTAATTGGTCAGATCACATCCCTCGCGGTTGAACAGCGCTCTCTTGGCATCGATAATACCCACCACATTCAGCATCAGCCCGTTTTCATTTTTCAGTTTTTCCTGCTGACAGCGGATCTGGTCGAGCAGACTGCCGCCTACCGTACCCACGCCACAGACAAACAGGTTCAGCACCTGATATTCCGACAAGAAGAAAGAGTCGTGGATCACGTTCAGTGACTTGCGTAGCGATTTCGATTCAATGACAAAAGAAATATTTGTCTCCGAAGCACCCTGAGCACAAGCAATCACATTGATACCATTTCGTCCCAGTGTATCAAACAGTTTACCGGCAATACCCGGAGTGTGCTTCATATTCTCGCCCACAATCGCCACCGTAGCCAGGTCACTTTCAGCCATGATAGGCGAAATCTCACCCATCTCAATCTCCTTGGCAAACTCTTCATTTAACGCATCACATGCCAAAGCCGCATCGGCATTACGCACACCGATAGAAGTACTGTTCTCTGAAGAAGCCTGCGATACAAGGAACACACTGATGCCATTTTTCGCCAAAGCCTTGAAAATACGGTAATTGACACCAATTACGCCCACCATACCCAATCCTTGTACGGTAATCAGGCTGGTATCATTAATCGATGAAATACCCTTGATGGCCTTGCACTGAGGAGTAGACACTTCCTGCTTAATGATGGTACCCGCCCCGTCCGGATTGAACGTATTCTTAATCAAGATAGGAATATTCTTATGACACACCGGATAAATCGTCGGCGGATACACCACCTTAGCACCAAAGTTACAAAGTTCGGTAGCCTCCACGTAACTTAATTCTGTAATGGTATAAGCAGCAGAAATCACCCGCGGATCGGCTGTCATAAAACCATCCACATCTGTCCAGATTTCCAGGCTGTCTGCATCCAGAGCAGCTGCAATAAGCGCAGCTGTGTAATCAGAACCTCCACGACCCAAGTTGGTCACTTCCCCAGTTGTCTTGTCGGAAGATATAAACCCGGGTACCAAAGCTACCTTTGGCAAGAAACTGAAAGTGTCTCTCACCAGCTGAGTAGTCAAATCAGCATCAATCGTATGCTTGTTATGTTTCTTTTCTGTCTTGATAAAGGCACGAGAATCAAACCAGCGCGCATCCTTAATCAACTCGGCTACAATGAGTGAAGACAAACGCTCACCATAGCTGACAATCATATCGGAAGTCTTGGGAGAAAGATCCTTAATCAGATAAATTCCCTGGAAGATATCCTTCAGTTCATTCAGTAACTCTCCAATTTTTCCCTGCAATGCTTCCTGTCTTTCACCGGCAGGAATCACCTCTTTCACCATCTCTACATGGCGGGAGACAATCTGTTGGAACTCATCTTCATAGGCAGCATTGCCAGTAGAAGCCATTTTCGACGTATTTATCAATTTGTCAGTGATGCCCCCCAAGGCGGAAACAACCACAATTACCGGTTCGCTGACCGACTCTACAATATGCTTTACACTTAAAATGCTGTTCACGGAACCTACGGATGTTCCGCCAAATTTCATTACTTTCATGAAGATACTAAATTAAGATACTGTCTTGTGTATCATTTTACAAGACAATCAGTTGTTACACAAAAAAAATAAAAGGAATTTAAAATTTTGTCTGCTTTGCAGAGGTGAATCACGTAGATACACAAAAACTATCCATCAACCCCTAAGGGTCATGGTACACATCGATGTGCCTGTATGTGGATAGTACTTCTTCATAGTCTTCGTTACTATTCTGGTTTTGATAAGTGTCGCAAAAATAATAATAAATACATTCAATCTATCACGTTTTCCGGTTTTTTTCTGATAAAAAGAACATCTGCATCCGGATACAACCAATATACAAACCTTATTTTTATGACATTTTGCTATTATTTTTTCATTTATATTCTTATATTTGCATGCATGAATGCATAAAATCAGCTTATGAATCCACAGAATGCTTCCGTATTGCTAATATACACCGGCGGCACAATCGGCATGATTGAAAACAGCACAACCGGTGCACTGGAGAGTTTCAACTTTGAACAACTCCAGAAACACATACCCGAATTGCATAAGTTCAACTTTCCCATTGACACTTATCAGTTCAATCCCCCCATGGATTCCTCGGATATGGAACCCGACATGTGGCGCAAGTTAGTTCGAATCATCCACGAAAATTACGATAAATATCAGGGATTTGTCATTCTGCATGGCACTGACACAATGGCTTATACCGCATCAGCTCTCAGCTTCATGCTAGACGGGCTCAACAAGCCTGTCATTCTGACCGGTTCTCAACTGCCTATTGAAGTGCTGCGCACAGATGGAAAAGAAAATCTGATGACCAGCATTGAAATTGCAGTAGCACGCAACAAAGAAGACAAAGCTGTGGTACCTGAGGTGTGTATTTACTTTGAAAATCATTTGATGAGAGGCAACCGTACCACCAAAATCAATGCGGAAAATTTCAATGCATTCCGGTCGTTCAACTTCCCCATTCTGGCAGAGGCAGGCATTCATATCAAATACAATCACTCCCTCATCCACCGCTACCCGGAGGAACAGAAGCTGAACCCACACTATCTGCTGGATTCCAACGTCGTAGTGCTGAAGTTGTTCCCGGGCATTCAGCAAGATGTCGTTTCAGCAATCCTCCATATTCCAGGACTTAAAGGAGTTATTTTAGAAACTTACGGATCCGGGAATGCCCCCCGGAAAGAATGGTTCCTCCGCTTGCTGTGTGAAGCCAGTGCCCGCGGAATCGTGATTGTCAATGTGACTCAATGCAGTGAAGGCACAGTGGAGATGGAACGTTATGAAACCGGATATCAGCTGCTGCAGGCCGGTGTGGTGTCGGGATACGACAGCACCACCGAATCGGCCGTAACCAAACTTATGTTCCTTTTAGGCCACGGCTATTCCCCGGAAACCATACGGGAACTTATGAACCAATCCATCGCCGGAGAAATTACATTATAGGATACATGGATACATCTATTGAGTAGGGATAACTTATTTTTGATAAATTATCCCTATTTTTGTGGCCTACTAGAAATGTAATTCAATGGCCAAGGAAAAAACCGTATATGTATGCAGTAATTGCGGACAGGAATCACCCAAATGGGTAGGTAAATGCCCGTCGTGTGGAGAATGGAACACGTATGTGGAAGAAATCGTACGCAAAGAACCAACCAACCGGCGTCCCACTTCGGGAATCGATAGCCCGAAGGCACGTCCCGTCGTTCTAAGTGATATCCAAGCGGACGACGAACCGCGCATCAACATGCACGACAACGAACTGAACCGCGTTTTAGGCGGCGGATTGGTGCCCGGCTCCCTCGTACTGATTGGCGGCGAACCAGGCATCGGAAAATCAACACTGGTCATGCAAACGGTGTTGCAGATGCCCGAAAAAAAGATACTTTACGTATCCGGTGAAGAAAGTGCCCGCCAACTGAAACTGCGTGCAGACCGCCTGGCCCATACATCCAGCGACTGCCTCATCGTCTGCGAGACCTCACTTGAACAGATTTTTGTCCACATCAAAAACACGCAGCCCGATTTGGTCATCATCGACTCGATACAGACCATCTCTACCGAAAGCATTGAATCCTCACCGGGCAGCATTGCCCAAGTGAGAGAATGCTCGGCAGCTATCCTCCGGTTTGCCAAAGAAACCCATACCCCTGTCCTGCTGATTGGCCATATCAACAAGGAAGGAAGTATAGCCGGACCGAAAGTACTGGAGCACATTGTAGACACGGTATTGCAGTTTGAAGGCGACCAGCACTATATGTATCGCATCCTACGCAGCATCAAGAACCGGTTTGGTAGTACTGCCGAACTAGGCATTTATGAAATGCGGCAAGACGGGCTGCGCCAAGTCAGCAATCCGTCGGAACTACTTCTCAGTCAGGATCATGAAGGCATGAGCGGTGTAGCCATAGCCTCAGCCATCGAGGGAGTGCGTCCGTTTCTGATTGAAACCCAGGCACTGGTCAGCTCGGCAGTCTATGGAAACCCGCAACGCTCGGCTACCGGATTCGACTTAAGAAGAATGAACATGCTCCTGGCCGTACTGGAAAAACGGGTGGGATTCAAACTGGCACAGAAAGACGTCTTTCTCAATATTGCCGGCGGACTGAAGGTGAACGACCCTGCCATCGACTTGCCCGTCATCAGTGCCATCCTGTCGTCCAACATGGATGCAGCCATCGAACCGGAAGTCTGCATGGCCGGCGAAATCGGTCTTTCAGGTGAAATCCGTCCGGTAAACCGGATTGAACAACGCATCGGAGAAGCAGAAAAACTAGGATTTAAGCGTTTCCTGCTTCCCAAATACAATCTGCAAGGCATTGATACAAAGAAACTGAAAATCGAACTGATTCCTGTAAGAAAGGTAGAAGAAGCTTTCCGAGCATTGTTCGGATAGTTTCCGGCAGAAATAAATGACTTTCGGTTTATTTAATTAAAAATGATTTTTAGTTTAATCAATTGACTAACAACGATTATGACACAAGAATACCAACTTCGCATACTTCCCGAAATTGCTGCAAACGAACAGCGGCTGAAAAGTTATCTGGCCCAAGAGAAAGGCCTAAACCTGCGCGATATCCAAGCAACACGCATCTTAAAACGAAGCATAGATGCACGTCAGCGAACCATTTTCATCAACCTCAAAGTACGCGTATATATCAACGAACTGCCTAAAGAGGATGAATACGAACATACTGTATATAATAAGGTAGAAGGGAAACCGCAAGTGATTGTAGTGGGGGCCGGTCCAGGCGGACTGTTTGCCGCCCTGCGACTCATCGAACTGGGACTGCGCCCCATTGTCATCGAACGGGGTAAAAATGTGCGCGACCGGAAAAAAGACCTGGCTCAAATCAGTCGGGAACATGCCATCAACCCCGAATCAAACTACAGCTTTGGCGAAGGAGGTGCCGGTGCTTATTCGGACGGAAAGCTTTATACCCGCAGCAAGAAACGGGGAAATGTGGACAAGATATTGAATGTATTCTGCCAGCATGGAGCATCAACCTCCATTTTGGCCGACGCACACCCTCATATCGGAACAGATAAGCTTCCCCGCGTCATTGAGAATATGCGCAACACCATCATTGAGTGCGGAGGAGAAGTCCACTTTCAAACTCGGATGGATGCACTGATTATCGAAAAAGGAGAGGTGAAAGGCATTGAGACACAAACAGGAGAAACGTTTCTCGGTCCGGTGATTCTGGCTACAGGACACTCAGCCCGCGACGTGTACCGCTGGCTGGCAGCCCACGAGGTAACACTCGAATCCAAAGGCATCGCCATGGGAGTGCGTCTGGAACACCCGGCTCACCTCATCGACCAGATACAATATCACAGCAAAACAGGCAGAGGAAAGTACCTGCCAGCAGCCGAATATAGCTTTGTCACCCAAGTGGAAGGACGGGGAGTATACAGTTTCTGTATGTGTCCCGGCGGATTCATCGTCCCCGCAGCCAGCGGTCCGGAGCAAGTAGTAGTCAACGGTATGTCACCCTCCAACCGCGGATCCCGATGGAGCAACTCGGGAATGGTAGTTGAAATACAGCCGGAAGATATCCTTGGCATGCAACAAAGCATAGCAGAAGAAATCAAAGCCAAACAGAACGAACAGTTGCTGCAGCTTAACCCTTCCCTGTGCACTGCCAAGCTGACAACCATCAATCAAGAGCTGCTTTCAGTGCTTCACTTTCAAGAAGAGCTGGAGCGTCAATGCTGGCTACAAGGCGGCAGACAGCAGATAGCTCCGGCACAACGCATGCTCGATTTCACCCGAAAAAAACTGAGCTACGACCTGCCGGAATCATCCTATGCCCCCGGTCTGATCTCTTCTCCGCTTCATTTCTGGATGCCTGATTTCATCAGCAGACGACTTTCACTCGGTTTCCAGCAGTTTGGTAAGAGCAGCCGCGGCTTTCTGACCAACGAGGCGGTCATGATTGGTGTAGAAACACGCACATCTTCACCGGTGCGCATCGTGCGCGACAAAGAGACACTGCAACACATCACAGTGCGCGGACTGTTTCCCTGCGGTGAAGGGGCCGGTTACGCAGGCGGCATTGTTTCTGCAGGTGTAGACGGCGAACGGTGTGCCGAAGCAGTAGCCCATTACCTCCATTCATAATGACAATGCATCCATCCATGAAGCCTCAGCCCGAAATAGCCATCATTGAACCCAACACCCTGACTTGTCTGGGTCTCAAGGGAATCATAGAAAACATGATTCCCATGGCCACCATACGCATTTTCCGCAGTTTCAACGAACTGACGGATGATACCCCCGACATGTATGCCCACTACTTCATCTCGGCGCAAACCTATGTAGAGCACAACACGTTCTTTCTTCCGAGAAAACGTAAAACCATTGTACTCACCTCGGGAGAAAGTCCTCAGTTTCAGTTGTCGGGTGTAGCCACACTCGATATCTTTGCCACGGAAGAAGTCTTGGTGAAAAACATCTTGAAGCTGCATCAACACGCACATCATCACAGCTACCCCGGCAAAGACATTACGCCTATGCCTCCCGCTATGCAATCCACCCCTCTACTGTCGGCCCGCGAAATCGAAGTGCTTGTGCTCATCACCAAAGGACTAATCAACAAAGAGATAGCCGACCGGCTCAACATCAGTCTGACCACCGTGATCACTCACCGCAAAAACATTACGGAGAAACTCGGCATCAAATCGGTCTCCGGACTCACCATCTATGCCGTCATGAACGGATACATAGAAGCCGACCGGATTTAAAAAGCACCGCCTCGCCCAAGCATCCGCCCGTTGCACCAGTCCCGTTTTCGGTGAAATCCTAATAAATGAGGATTGCCCGTTCTTTCTTTTTGCCGTTACTTTGCAGCAAGAAATAAAAAGCGAATGAAAACGAAGAACATGATGATGGCTCTTGCCCTCCTGACGGCAGGAAATGCAGGAGCCGAAGAATTGACAAAAGACTCTCTGAAAGTAGTGGATATGGAAGAGGTAGTGGTTATTGCTAACCCGAAAGAGAACCGCAAACTCCGCGAATTGCCGGTGGCAGCCACCATCTTATCCCAAGAAAACCTGCGTGCCAATCAGGTGAACTCAGTAAAAAGCCTCACAGGGGTAGTACCCAATCTGTTTATCCCCGACTATGGTTCCAAACTGACAACCTCCATCTATATCCGCGGCATCGGCTCACGTATCAACACGCCCTCGGTCGGTCTGTATGTAGATAATATCCCCTATATAGACAAATCCGCATTCGATTTCAATTATGCAGACATCGAGCGGATTGACGTGCTCCGCGGACCGCAGGGAACACTCTACGGACGCAACACCATGGGCGGACTCATCAAGGTGCACACCAAATCACCCTTTACTTATCAAGGTACCGATATCCGTATGGGAGCAGGCAGCCACAACCAGTACAATGCTTCGCTCACCCATTATCACCGCATTTCCAATCAGTTTGCATTCTCTACCGGAGGATTCTACGAATATAACGGAGGCTTCTTTAAAAATGCAGCCAGAAACGGCGAAAAGATAGACAGGAGCCATGCTGGAGGCGGCCGTGTACGAGCCATCTACCTGCCCACCTCCAACTTGAAAGTAGACATGACGCTGAACTATGAATACAGTGATCAAGGAGGCTATCCCTACCAATATACCGGCATCACTCCTTCCGCATTGTCTGATAAGAAAATGACGGAAGACCGTGCGGATTACATCGGACAGATAGCCTACAACGAACGGAGCAGCTATCGACGCGGTCTGCTGAATGCCGGTGTAAACCTGGAATACCAGGCACAGCATTTCATTTTGAGCGCTGTCACAGGCTACCAGAACCTGAACGACCGCATGTTCCTGGACCAGGACTTCACCGAAAAGGCCATCTACACTTTGGAACAGAAGCAGAAATCCAATACCCTTTCGGAGGAAATCATCTTCAAGTCGAAAGCCAACAAACGCTGGCAGTGGGCCACCGGTGTCTTCGGCTTATACCAGGCACTCAACACGCGCGGTCCTGTTACCTTTTGGGAAGACGGAGTCAAAAGTGTCATTGAAGGAAATGTGAACAAAATCTTTGCCGGCATGCCTCCCCAGGCTCCCCAACTGCATTTAGGAGTCAACAACTCCTCGCTCTTGGTCAGCGGTGATTTCGACACCCCTATCTGGAATGCAGCCATCTTCCACCAGTCGACCCTGAACAATCTTTTTATCAAAGGGCTTTCATTGACTGTAGGTTTACGCTTGGACTACGAGAAAATGCACTTGGACTACACATCATTGAGTGACCCTACCGACTTCAACTTCAGCATGAAAAGGAAACCGTCTATGTCGGTAGAAGCCAAAAACTTGTTGGCACAGGCTGGATATGACGGAAAGATATCCGACGATTATCTGCAACTGCTCCCCCAGTTTGCCTTACAATACGAATGGAAGAAAGGCAACAGCGTATATGCCACCGCGTCCAAAGGATACCGCTCGGGAGGCTACAACGTACAGATGTTTTCGGATTTAATCAGTGGCAAACTGAAGAACGCGATGATTCAAGCAATCAAAGAAAGCAAAGAATTCGGTCCTTTTGCATCGATGATTGATAAGTTTACCCCCAAAGACAATGTTCCTGATGTAAAAGAAGCCACGCGCTACAAACCGGAATACTCGTGGAACTATGAAGTAGGCAGCCATCTCACCCTGTGGGAAGGCAGACTTTGGGCCGATCTGTCCGCTTTCTATATGGATATGCACGACCAGCAGATTTCACAGTTTGCTGCCAGCGGACTGGGACGTACAACCTTGAATGCCGGAAAGAGCCGTAGCTACGGGGGAGAAATCGCCCTCCGTGCCAGCCTGACGGACGGGCTGAGTATGCATGCCAACTACGGATACACCTACGCCACTTTTACCGACTATGTGGAATATACCAAAGACAAAAACGGTAATTTGCAAGTGAAAGCCGATTACAACGGCAAATACATTCCGTTTGTTCCCCAACACACCTTAAACATCGGTGGCGAATACGCCATCAGCTGCCGGCCGAATGCATTTATCAACCGCGTTGTGCTTCAAGCCAATTACAATGCAGCCGGACGTATTTACTGGACTGAACGGAATGATGTGAGCCAAGCTTTCTACGGCACTCTCAACGGAAGAGTCAATGTAGAAAAAGGAAATGCCAGCATCAGTTTCTGGGCACGAAATCTGCTAAACAAAGACTATGCAGCCTTCTACTTTGAAACAATGAACAGAGGATTCAAGCAGGAAGGGCGTCCCATACAATTCGGCGTCGACCTCCGCTGCCGTTTCTAAACTCATAGCCACTTATAATTGTTAGAACGAATCAGCCTCGCCACAAGAAACAATCTGTAGCGAGGCTGATTTCATTTAAAAAGAGAATACTATATCGTTTTCTGAAAAGCAATCCGTTCCGTACCATTCTTCACTATAATAATCCCGCAACGCTGAAAGCCATGCTTCTCCAAGATATGCTGCATCACTTTATTATCCTGATGTGTATCCACCCGAATATTACCGATTTGTCGGAAAGCCCAATCCAGGCAAGCATCCGATATTCCTTTCTGAATGCCATTCGTCGCCAGCCGGTGCACGACTCCATACGGTTCATCATTCAGCCAAGCCCCCTCATAAATCCGTGCATAAGTAGGGTCTTCTCCGACAATGAAACAAAACGTACCTAACAGGGTACCTTGATCATCTACACACACATAACTATGTCCATCTTCTATTTCTTGTCGGATAAATTCCTCAGAAGGATACCCGTTAATCCATTGATGGGCATTACCTGTGGCCTGCATAAAAGTACGGGCCTTTTCATACATCTCCATTAACAACGGAAGTTCTTCCAAGCAAGTCAGTCTGATATTCATTGAAAAACACGATAAGTTAAAACTATTTATTAATAGCACCACAATAGGGACATTGGCCTTTCTCCTTTATTTTTTCGCCACAATTACCACAGCGGAAAAGATATTTTCCTGAACTGCAGACCATCTTTTTGAAGCAGAAATACACGAAAAGGAGAAAGAACAGATAACCTACATAAAAGTGCACTGTAAATATAAAAAAGAAATAGATAAAAATGCACGCACAAACCAGTCCGAGCAGATAAAAAAGAGCCGTTTCAGGAAGCAGCAGACGAAACAGATCATCTACTACTGCCAAAAATACAATCAGAAAAAGCCAGATGCTTGACAAAAAGACAGCAAGAACCCAAGGAACTCCCCAAGGCGAGAGCGTAGGGTTAAAATAGAAATGTTCCCAGGTTTCAGGCACAAAAACTTGCATAGACTCATACAAAGTGGCACTGAATGCCATCAGCAGACAAAGACAGAGAGGGTAAATACTGTCAATGTCATTATAATAAACCAGCTTCAACTGCTTGAGCCAAATGGCCCGAATCAGATAGGCCCCTATAAACAAGACCAAGATAGCGATGAAATAAGAAACATGCGTACGGCTAAACAGGTAAATGACCTGCGAGATGCTATCGGCAGGAACAAAAGAATGTTTCAAATCCGACTCCCGTATCCAGCCCTGTTCCTCCTGTGTATGAGCCAGTTTTACCCAAATACTATCCACCGTATCGGCCGGATGAACAGCAAACTCGGCTACCACCACCCGATCACCTTGATAAAGCGAAATATAGGTGTCTTTAATGGGCGGACAAACCAAAGAAACAGAATCGGCCATTACTTCCAGATTCGTGTTCCATGTATAATGTCGCTCATACAGATAACGCAAAGAATCCTTTGTCTTTTCCGGCAAATCTGCGGAAGAGAGATCAGGACGGGGATAATGGCAAGCAGACAAAAGGAATAAAATGGCCAACAGACACACCATAGAAGCGAGGGGAACCGCCATTCCCCATCGGCATACGGCACTCTTCCCCCCTCCTACATGCAATAAAAAGTGTCTGTTTGGCTTCCTCATTCCGCAACAACCTTCATCTGACAATACTTGCAATCAAAATCCAGCCGGAAACGCTTGCCATCGTTGGATAACAAGTAATAAGGCTCCTGATAGGGCGAACGCACCCGGTGATGCACCGGACACCATCCCATACTGTAACGAATACAATGCTTGCAGAACATCAATACCGCTTCTTCTACCGGCTCTTTTTCGTAGGCCATCGCTATGCGCTGCACCCCGTGATCATGATAAAACGAAGCCGCCCGGGTATTCATTACATTTCCCAGATAAGACAGCGTGGTTTGAGGAAAAGCATGCTGAGTAGGCTTCCACACAGCCATTTCCCTGCGGTAATTGATTTTACGGGCAGTCAGCAACTGATCAACCGCCTGTCGACGGAAGTCAGCCAGCACCGAAGCAGGGAGAAACCAGTTCTGAGCAAACGAAACAGTCACCTCTCGAGCTTCAAAAGGCGTGTTGCCCAATTTGGCCAGCTGCGTTTTCAGATTATCAGTCTGCGGAGTACGGGCCAGTTCTTTTTCACGCGGAAGCGTCAACGACACACGGTTATTGTCCTCATCCGTCAGTGTCAGTGAAAAACCGAACTCATTGTCGGACAGGAACAAGTCTACAGCCAGTTTACGTTCAGCCGATTTCCGGCCCAGAACCCGTTCGAACTCCTGATCATAGTTGCGATACAAAAGCGTACGCGGCTTGACACGCGGCATTTCCTGCGGATAAAGCTTGTTGCCGTCCACCCGGTTCACACGGAATCCCTGCAAACGTCCTTGCTCATCCATATAACACACCCCATCGCCATTATGAAACGACTTCAGTCCGGCCACTGTAAGGTAATTGCCCCGCACTTCCTTTACAGTACCCATCTCCTCTCCTAGCGACTTGGGAGTGTCGAACGAAAAGATATCTTTATCACGCCCGTGCAGAAAATAATGAGTAAAGCCACGGCTGAAACTCTTGTCGAGCTGCGGTTTGAATTCATACCGGCTCGTACCCGACGAAGCCCGTCTATATTCCGGACGGCGGGCAAAGATAGCATCCAGTTTCTGACGATAAGCCGCTGTCACATTCTTCACATACGAAACATCCTTCAAGCGCCCCTCAATCTTAAACGAAGAGGCACCGGCATCAAGCAGCTGCTCCAGCTCGTCGCTCTGATTCATGTCTTTCAAGGAAAGCAGGTGCTTGTCCCTCACAATCACTTTCCCGTCTGCATCCACCAAACTGAAAGGCAGCCGGCAGAACTGGGCACATTCCCCCCGGTTGGCACTACGTCCAAAACAAGCCTGACTGACATAACACTGACCACTGTAGCTCACACACAATGCTCCGTGCACAAAAACTTCCAAAGGAGTTTCCGGACAAGCAGCATGTATCTTGGCTATCTCGCGCAGCGACAGTTCACGGGCCAGCACAACCTGACGGAATCCGGCTTCCCAAAGAAACTTTACCTTCTCCGGAGTACGGTTGTCCATCTGCGTACTGGCATGAAGAGGAATAGGCGGAAGATTGAGCTTGGTAATCCCCATATCCTGCACAATCAATGCATCCACCCCTATCCGGTAAAGAGCCTGTATCATCTCCTCCGTCTCCTTGAGTTCCTCTTCCTTCAGAATGGTATTGACCGTCACATAAATACGGGCATTATACAAATGTGCATACTGCACCAGCGCTTCAATATCTTCCAACGAATTGACAGCAGCTGCACGGGCACCGAACTTCGGGGCACCGATATACACCGCATCCGCTCCATGATTGATGGCTTCCATGCCACATTCCAAATTCTTTGCCGGAGCCAGCAGTTCTATTTTACGTTGTTTTATCATCGAATGTCGTTAATATTGTAAGGAGTTTCCTGATAAACGAAATAATTCAGCCAATTGGAGAACAGCAAGTTGGCATGGGCACGCCAACGCACAAACGGACCCTTGTCCGGATCATCATCCACGTAATAATTGCGGGGAATCTCAATCGGCAATCCCTTGGAAAGATCACGGCGGTATTCCGTATCCAACGTATAAGGAGAATATTCAGAATGGCCGGTCACAAAAAACTCACGGCCGCCGCGTGCCATCACCATATACACACCGGCATCATCCGACTCTGAAAGCAGCGTCAGCTCCGGCTTGCGGAGAATGTCCTCCCGGCGGATCTCCGTGTGACGGCTATGAGGAACATAGAACTCATCATCAAATCCGCGGAAAATAGGCTGATAAGGCAATAGCACCCGATGCTTAAAAATACCGAACATCTTCTTCTCCAACGGATATTTCGGAATGCCGTAATGATGATACAATCCCGCCTGAGCCGCCCAGCAGATATACAACGTAGAAGTGACGTGCGTACGGGCCCAATTGAATATTTCCGTAATCTCATCCCAATAAGTCACTTCCTTAAAATCCATCTGCTCCACAGGGGCTCCGGTGATAATCATGCCGTCATATTTCTCATGACGCATGTCCTCAAAATCCGTATAGAATGCCTTCATGTGCTCTATCGGCGTATTTTTGGATGTATGACTTTTGATTTTCATGAAAGAAATCTCCACCTGAAGCGGCGTATTGGAAAGCAGACGCACCAAATCAGTTTCCGTTGTAATCTTCAACGGCATCAAGTTCAATATCACGATCCGCAACGGACGGATATCCTGCCGCGTAGCACGGGAAGAATCGATGACAAAAATGTTCTCCTCCTTAAGTAGCTCTATCGCAGGCAGCTTATCTGGTAAATTTAAAGGCATATGCGCTATATCTTAATAATTTTGAGCACAAAAGTACGAAAAATATGCCACAAACAGCGCGATTGCTTATTTAGAAGACGTACAAATTAAGTCAATTTAATCTCAGAAAAATACAACGAATCAATAAAAGCCTTATTTTTGCCGAAGTAATTAGTACTAATAATTTAAAATTTAACGAAAATGGCTTACGTAATTAGTGACGATTGTATTGCTTGCGGAACTTGTATCGACGAGTGTCCGGTAGAAGCTATCTCTGAAGGTGATATCTATTCTATCAACCCGGATTTGTGTACAGAATGTGGAACTTGCGCTGACGTTTGTCCGTCTGAAGCTATCCACCCGGCTGAATAATACAATCTAAAGAAAAAGGTATAGGCTGCTTTCCATTCGGGAGGCAGCCTTTTTTTTATCGAAATATCTGCACCCAAGCACTTCTGCCTCACGCCGAAGTATAAAAAAACAGAGGCCATCCTTCATTTAACGGGAGACAGCCTCTGTATAATGGAATCCGATACACTCAGGCATCGGATGTAGATTTATTTCAATTTAGCCAACGCTTCCTTGATACGGCGAATAGCCTCAACGATATTTTCATCACTTGTAGCGTAGCTCATACGGATACACTCAGGAGCACCAAATGAAGCACCGCCAACGCAAGCCACGTGAGCCTCTTCGAGCAGATACATAGCCAAGTCATCCGAGTTGGCAATCGTGCGTTCACCGCAGCTCTTACCGAAGAATGAGTCACATTTGGGGAACAGGTAGAAAGCACCTTGCGGCACATTCACTTCGAATCCCGGCACTTCCTTTGCCAGCTTCACAATCAAGTCACGGCGACGTTGGAAAGCCTTCTGCATTTCCTTCACCGGTTCCTGCGAACCAGTATAAGCAGCTTCAGCAGCCTTCTGAGATACAGAACACGGACCTGATGTATACTGACCCTGCAGTTTGTTGCAAGCCTTCACCAGCCATTCCGGTCCGGCTACGAAACCAATTCTCCATCCAGTCATAGCATATGCCTTCGATACACCATTCACAATCACCGTACGCTCCTTCATTTCCGGGAACTGAGCGATACTCTGGTGCTCACCGATGTAATTGATATGCTCATAAATCTCATCAGCAATCACAATCACCTGCGGATGTTTAGCCAGCACAGCCACCAGACCTGCCAGTTCTTCCTTAGAATAAACCGAACCTGTCGGGTTGGAAGGAGAACACAGAATCAGCACCTTCGTCTTCGGAGTGATAGCAGCTTCCAGCTGTTCGGGTGTAATCTTGAAATCCTGCTCGATACCTGCAGAAACAATCACCGGTGTACCCTCAGCCATTTTCACCATTTCAGGATAGCTCACCCAATAAGGAGCAGGCACAATCACTTCGTCTCCCGGATTCACCAATACCAGAATAGCGTTACAAACCGACTGCTTAGCACCATTGGCACAAGAAATCTGAGCGGCTGTATATTCAAGACCGTTTTCATTCTTCAGTTTTTCAACAATAGCATTACGCAAAGCCGGATAACCCGGAACGGGAGAATAGCGAGAGAAGTTTTCATCTATCGCTTTTTTCGCAGCTTCTTTGATGTGATCGGGTGTGTTGAAATCGGGTTCCCCTACACTCAAGTTGATCACATCTACCCCTTGAGCTTTAAGTTCGCTACTCTTCTGCGACATAGCCAGCGTCGCCGATGGCGACAAACTGTTCAAACGATCTGACAATTGATTCATTTTATACCTGTTTATTTGTTTTTATGTGAAAATTGTTGCAAAATAAACGACAATATTCGATATATGAAAATAAATCGGACAATTACTTGTTAAAATGTAAAGTATGTCCCATTCTTTCCTTTTTGGTTCTCAAATAACGCTCGTTGTACGGATTAGGCACAGTCTCAATAGGAATATTTTCCACAATTTCCAAACCATACGCCTCCAGGCCAACTCGTTTCACCGGATTGTTGGTCATAAGTCTCATCTTATGCACACCCAGCTCGCGAAGAATCTGAGCACCCACACCATAGTCGCGTTCATCCACCAGATGACCCAGACAAAGATTGGCATCCACCGTATCCATACCGTCTTCCTGAAGTTTGTAAGCTTTCATCTTCTCCATCAAGCCGATGCCACGACCTTCCTGATTCAGATAAACCACCACTCCCTTGCCTTCTTTCTCAATCATCTCCATGGCCTTGTGCAACTGTTCGCCACAGTCACAACGCTGCGAGCCGAGGATATCACCCGTAGCACAAGAAGAATGCACGCGCACCAAAATAGGTTCGTCTTCCTTCCAGGTTCCCTTAAAGACAGCCATATGCTCCAAGCCGTTGGATTTCTGGCGGAAAGGAATCAATCGGAACTTGCCGCTTGCTGTAGGCATGTCTACTTCCACTCCCTTTTCCACAATTGATTCCTGTTTCAAGCGGTAAGCAATCAAATCATGGATAGAAATCAGCTTCAAATCATACTGGTCGGCCATAGCACGGAGTTCGGGCAGACGAGCCATCGTACCGTCATCACTCATGATTTCCATCAAGGCACCAGCCGGATACAGACCAGCCAAACGAGCGAGGTCGATTGTAGCCTCTGTGTGACCTGCACGACGGAGCACCCCTTTTTCTTGTGCATACAACGGATTGATATGACCCGGACGACCGAAAGTAGCCGGCGTAGAAGCCGGATCGGCCAATGCCTGAATCGTAGCGGCACGGTCGGAAGCAGAAACACCAGTCGTACATCCTTCCAGCTTATCAATAGTCACCGTAAACGGAGTACCCAAGACCGAAGTATTGTCTGACACCTGGTGGGGCAGATCCAATTCCTTACAGCGAGACACCGTGATAGGAGCACAAAGCACCCCACGGGCATGCTTCAACATAAAGTTAACTTTCTCAGGAGTTATCTTTTCGGCCGCGATAATCAGGTCACCCTCATTTTCGCGATCCTCATCATCCACTACAATGACAAACTTGCCTTCACGAAAATCAGCAATTGCCTCTTCGATTCGATCCATTTTTATATTTTCCATACAATCTAATTATTTATTTTCTGTATAATGAATTGAACTTGTTCGTTCGTTTTAATAATCCGGTCCATATCCTTTGCCAGACGGATGCGGAAAATCCAAATCCGCACATAGAAAAAGAGTCCGACAGGAATAAACAATCCGGCCAGAATATTCAGCCAATGAATATGGAACGGACGAGTGTGTGCCGTAACCGGAATCACCGGATAATTATTGAGCACCCCCACCAGCGAAGGCGACTTCGTGTTGGACATCTCCTCAATCAACGCCTCCATAGCATCATTGATAGCCACCACATCATCATCCTTCTCATCAGCCATCCACAATTTTAAATAATTGGGCGCCTTTCTCAGCCGGTTCTGCTCCATATAGGCCCTGCAGCTGGCACTCAGCCGCTCCAAATCACCCGGAATACGGGTATAGTCGGGATCATGAATAATCACCTCCTTCTTGAAGAGATGACGCACGCTGCGGATACCCACAATCTTCTTGAACCAGTTGATATATGCATCGGCATTCAACACCACCGAATCCTTGTTTGATTTATACGTCAGGAAAAAGCCCAGCGGAGCAAGCACGGCACTGCTGGTCCACATCCCCATCCACACAATCCACTTTCCGTCGCGGGCCATTTTATACCCCGTGTTGTCTATAATATAATAGATAATGAATACCAGCACCGAAACAATGACCGGCATACCCAATCCTCCTTTGCGGATAATACCGCCCAACGGAGCACCGATAAAGAAGAAGAGCAGACAAGAAAGCGAAATCGTGATTTTCTTATGCCATTCCGTACGATGTTTGCGGATGCTGTAATCGTTGCGCTCCATCGTATAACTCTTGAAGGTAAGGTCACTGCTTGTACCCTCAGCGCGGCTCACGGCAGAAGAAATCACCTTTTGCTTTTGCGACAAAGAAGCCATCTGATACAGACTGTCCACATTGTATGCCAGCAGATCAGCCTTTCTGATTTTTACCGTATCCTCCTTGGACAAGCCATAAGGGGCACGGAAATTGCCGTCGGCCATTTCACGGTAATACTGTCTGCCGATGCTGTCACCCACCACCCTCATCGAGTCGATGGAAGTCTGCAGCATCTTCATATCCTTGGCACCCGACGAATTGCTCATGATACTTTCATCAGCCATATTGAAGTCGGAGTCAAACTCAATCAGCGTATGCTTTTCCCTGAATGACTCCCTACGATAAGGCACATTTTGCGACTTCATGCTCTGCGCCTTCAGATTCTCAAACAAATCACCGCTATACAAATGCAGCCAGAGATGCTGCTTGTCGGCTGTCATTTCCAACCGTCCGGAATCAGCATAAATCACACGTGCCTTGTCAAATCCCTCTTTCAAGTCATAAATCAGCACATCGTAGAGCATACCCGTCTTCCGGTCTTTCCTCGCCACCTTCAGATTGTAATCCTGAATTTCGGAATAGAACACCCCTTCCGGAATATCCAGCTCCGGAGATTTCTGCTTCATGGAAAGAACCAGCGTACCTAACTTGGCAGTTGCAATCGGTCCCACCACATTTTGGAAATAAAAAGAGACCCCCACCACTCCACAGACAAACACAATCAGCGGACGCATGATTTTGAGCAACGAGATACCCGCTGCCTTCATAGCAAGCAGCTCATACCGTTCGCCGAAGTTACCGAAAGTGATCAGGGAAGCCAGCAGCACAGCCAATGGCAAGGACACAGGCACCAGTGTCAGAGCTGAATAAAAGAAAAACTGAGCCAGCACGCTCATCTCCAATCCTTTTCCGACCAACTCATCCACATATCTCCACAAGAACTGCATCATAAAAATGAACAGACAGATGAAGAATGTACCAATAAAGAGCATTAAAAAGCTCTTTACTATAAATATATCTAATTTCTTTATGCGTAGCATCTTAATAGGTTCGTGCATTAAAGACGCAAAATTAGCACAAAAAAAGGAGCATCGAAAATTTTTAGTTGAAAGTTAACTAAAAACCACAAGTTCTTCTTAAATTAGCTATCTGCGATTCCCACAACTCTTTCATATCCTCCACCTCATCCGGCACTGCAAAATCCGTCACTTCCAGCACATAAGCATGGGTCAATTCATTATATGTCATCTTCATTTCAAAATAAGAGCGTTCTCCTTCATCATCTTTCCAGCGGAAGCGGATAAAGGAATAAGCACGAATGGCTATGATCTCCGCCACCCGCTGCTCCGACTTTCCCCAAGAAAATTCCACCGTTTTATCATCAGACACCACTTTGTCGGCAAACCATTCCTCCAGTCCGGCAGGTGTACTGATAGCTCCCCAAAGAATATTTTTAGAAGTTGCGCTCAATAAGTATTCCAAATGAATCTTTTCCTTTTTCATAGTAATCTTGATTATTTTGTGTGTGCCAAGATAAATACTTTTTTCTGAATACAACCTATAAAAACCTCACTTTATTCAATGAATCTGCAACCGGAGAGGTGCTACAAGGCCTTCAAAAGGGGAAAATGCACTTTTTTGAAGATTTTTTCAAAAAAAATACCGAAATGTTTTGGAGGTAATAAAAAAACCTCTATCTTTGCACCCGCAATCGAGAAACAAACGATAGCAAACAAAAACAAACAATGGCGGGATAGCTCAGCTGGTTAGAGCGCATGATTCATAATCATGAGGTCCCCGGTTCAATCCCGGGTCCCGCTACTTAAATTAAGATTTTAGACTGTTGAGAGGCTTCCACTCTTGGCGGTCTTTTTTGCTTTTATACCCCTCCCTTCCACCACCCCAACACTACCGGCCCCCACACACCGCACATCTTCCGAGAACACTTCAAATACCCAATTCGCTATGTACGCCCATTTATTCAGCCTGCTGCCCCACCTTTCACCCGATTTTTTTTCAAACTTTTGCATCTACTTCTTTTGTTTTGAACAAATGTTCATTATCTTTGCATCCAATTAACTGAATATCATCATGTCACCACGTCCTAAAAATATCCGAAAAGTCAATCACACACCTCCTGCCTCAGGATTCAGACCCATTTATCCCAGAGGGAAAAAGACAGAAGTCATCTCTCTTCATTTCGAAGAATACGAAGCCATCCGACTCTGTGACTACGAAATGATGACGCAGCAGGAAGCAGCCGGATCCATGGAAATATCCCGCCCCACCTTCAGCCGGATTTACAGCCAGGCCAGACAAAAGATTGCCGAATCACTGGTGCGCGGACTTACACTCACCATCGAAGGTGGCTCAGCCTATACAGCCGACAAATGGTTCTATTGTCCCGACTGTGACCTGATATTCAATAACATCCGTCCCGGCATAGAGACACAGGAAATCAGATGCCCCATCTGCAGGAACCCAGAAATAGAAACGCATATTGAAAATACAAATAATATAGAAAAAAGAATGATTATGACTAAAATTGCTATTCCAACCAGAGGTAACCAAGTGGACAACCACTTCGGACATTGCGAATTCTACACCATACTGACTATCGGTCAGGAAAATCAGATTTTGAGCAGTGAAACCATCCCCTCTCCACAAGGTTGCGGCTGTAAATCAAACATTGCCGGCCAGTTGGAGGAAATGGGCGTCAGCGTGATGCTGGCAGGCAACATGGGAGCCGGTGCCTTGAATGTGCTGACTTCACACCACATCCAAGTAATCAGAGGTTGCTCTGGTCCCATCATGGAGGTAGCTTACGCTTATCTGAAAGGTGAATTGAAAGATTCCGGTGAAGGTTGCCACCACCATGAAGGAGAAGACGGTCACGTGTGCCACCACCACGCCTAATCGCACATGCAACAAAAAAAAGAGCGTTCATCTCCCGAACGCTCTTTTTTTTGTGATACAACGAAATGAAGTTGCTACTCTTATGCCTCTTCCTTTCTTATTCTTCCTCAAAAGCACCAGTAAAGCCTTCAATCAAAGCAGGCAATGATTTCAGAGCCTCACTCGCCACGTCTGCAGCCTCCTTCAATCCCTGCTTGGCAGCCAGACCGTAATATCTGCCAATCGCCTTCAGCGCATCGGCCCTTTCTTCCGGTGTCATCTCTTCCGAGTTTGATTCCAACTGAGATATCAGCTCTTCGATATCCTTCGTGGTATCGGCCCAGTCTTCTTCAGAATAATTGGCACACTCCTTTTCCACTTCATCCAGACGAGAATTCAACTCATCCACACATTCTTTGGGGGAAGAACCGCAAGCACTGAACAATACCATCGCCACCCCCATACATAGTAGTTTGAAATACTTCATAAAAATATAGATTAAAAAAAACATGCTACATCATGGCACCGCCACTGCGAAGATAAGAAATTAATCCATAAAACACAGCTACCGACAACAAGATTGCTATTTTCCCCACCTGCTGTACACTTAATTGAAAACCTTTTATTAGCTTTACAAACTCATAGCTGGATCAAAAAAGCGAATACATGCAATAAAATCAAAACGAAAACGCTCAATAAAAAAACAAAAAAAATGATACAACAAACCACCTTTCGAATTCCCCGCAAAAGACGCGGATGTCATCTGATTACCCATGAAGTACTGCAGCACCTTCCCCACCCCCTGCCTCAGGCGGGACTGCTACACCTGTTTGTGCAGCACACTTCCTGCGCTCTTTCCATCAACGAGAATGCCGACCCGGATGTACGAACGGACATGGAACAAATCATGAACCGCCTGGTAAAAGAAAACGAACCCTACTATGATCACACCATGGAAGGGGCAGATGACATGCCGGCACATGCCAAATGCTCGCTTTTCGGAGTCAGTCTGACCATTCCCATCACCAACGGAAAACTGAATCTGGGCACTTGGCAAGGCATCTACCTGTGCGAATTCCGCGACTATGGCGGAGAGCGTACGCTGGTAGCTACGATTTACGGGTAAAACCACAGCCGGTAAAAACAGCAAGAGGATGCATCACTCCATTATGATCTGCATCCTCTTGTTTATCATGGCTTCAAGAAGTTCTATTCATCTCCGCTTTCACCCTCATCCTTCCGGTTCGTTTTCTTTTGTATGATGCTGATAAACGACGAACTGATAATACCGGTAGGAATAGCAATCATGGCAATGCCAATCATGCTGATGATACTTCCCAGCAATTTACCCAACATCGTCACAGGATAAATATCCCCGTAACCTACTGTTGCAAACGTAACCACTGCCCACCACAAACCATCACCGATATTACGGAAAGCATCCGGTTGCGCACCGCGCTCAATATAATACATCAAAATGGCTGAAAAACATACCATAATGAAACAAGCCGTATAGGCCGTAGTCAGTTCCTCCTTTACCGAAGACAGCGCCTTACCGATAAACCGGAACGACTTGGAGTGGCGCAACAGCTTAAAGATAATAAAGATATAGGGCAAAATAATGATATGCACCACCGATGTATTCCAGTAAATATAGGCCAGCACGCAAGGCAACACAGCCACAAAGTCCACAAACCCGTAAAACGAAAACACATATTTGAAACGTGCCTTCAGAATCCCCTTGTCGGGATACAGGGCCGGTGCCGAAAAAATGCGGGCTGCATACTCCAGCAAAAAGACAAACGATGAAACATAAGTCACGCCAAACAAAGGTATTTTATAACGCGCCATTTCATCAAACGAAGAGGCTATGACCGCTACAATGGAAATAAAGATAAAAAACAGCACAAAGTAGCGCACAAAGTTACCTTTGAGAAAGCGCAGTATGAACATATAGAAACTCATCGCACCTAAAATATGTAAGCCAAAGACAACTGCCAGTATTTATTTTTGGATTCAAACACGTTACCGTCAAACAACTGATCGACAGCATCGTGCTTGTTGCCGCTGAAATTATGCTTAGCCGATTGAGTCAGAGCAATGTTGTAATAACAGCTCAGCATCAAATGTCTAAACAGCTTCACGCCACCACCCAGATTCAGTCCGACTTCAGCCGAACGCCATCCCATCGACGGCAGATTCTTATCCACAATATCCACAGCAATATGAGTCAGTTCACGTCCCCAGTTATCCTTGTCAATCAGGAAAGAAAAGGAAGGACCCAGACCCAAAAACAAATCAAAATTCTCAGTCAGCCCCATCTCCCATTTCACCTCGATAGGAATATCAATACTCTGAGTCTTTATACTTGCACTGCGGTGATTGGCATTGTTGGTCAATTTAACCCCTCTCTGTGCATAAAGCAAAGAAAAATCGAGCACAAACCCATAAAAACCAGTCTGATACTGCACCATCGGACCTATTTGAAAGCCAGTATAATTACGCTCCTTTATCTGACTATCCATGCCGCTCACAGAAGCTTTATTGCCCAGCACACCTCCTTTTACACCGAAATGCAGTCCTTGTGCCACACACTCACTTGAAAACAGTAAGGCCAGTGCCATACACATAATTACCATCTTTTTCATAAGCCAATAATTTATTTGATTAACTAAAAAAACATCACGAACAAAAAAAGTAGTATGAACCATACTACTTTTTTCCGTCCATAGACGCAGGCATACGCCCGTGTTTATTTATTAAAATGAAAATTCGAAACCAATGCTCAGGTCTTCAGAGCTCAAGCTCAAACCCGACACGCTGTTACTGTATTTATAATCATCACGATAGCCCAAGAAACCATACTTAGTCACAAAAGCCAGATGTTTTGTCAATTCCAAAGCAATACCCGGCTTAGCACCGATTTCAAAACCATTCTTACGGTCGAAACCATCACGCTTGCCAGTAGAAAAACCTAAGCCACCATCCAAGAACAGACGAACCATTCCCTTTTGGAAGAAGCTCCAGCGTACATAAGGTGCAATAAAGAACGTATTGGTATCGATATCATGTGAATCAGAATGAGTAAAGCCCAATTCAGCAGCTACAGCAAACTGTTCGTTGAAATTGTATCCAAAATCTGGAGCGATAGTAAATTCAGTGCGATCGGCATTATCGTCGTGAGTCATATTGAACGTACCACCTACATACATCTGAGCTTTAGCCGACAAAGCAACAAAAGTCATACAGATAATAAATAAAAATCTCATTTTCATAAAATTACGTTTATAAATAAATAATAATTAAATAGAATGCAGCGCAAAATTATATTATTTAGCCTTAAAATGTTCACAGAATGCAAAAAATGTATCAAAAAGGACAGTTTTCAAGCAGAAGTGAACAATGTTGCAGAAAAAGACAATAGAAATCGCTAAAGGAGAGGTTGCCTTGCCGGCTTCACCCAATAACCATTGCCATACCTTGTATGTACCCGCCTGCCCACCTGCGCCAGCAGCTTGCTGAAGGAC